>Ga0233425_10001019_pt1 | contig 66819 bp, 39 predicted proteins | sample Watercolumn_Towu_2_FD_181712 | JGI IMG/M metagenome (GOLD analysis project Ga0233425, IMG submission 181712) | Freshwater microbial communities from Lake Towuti, South Sulawesi, Indonesia - Watercolumn_Towuti2014_140_MG | ecosystem: Environmental > Aquatic > Freshwater > Lake | place...
TTGCCTCCGTTCCCGCCGTGCCCTCCGGCCCCGCCTTCCCCCGCACACCAGATGAGCTGGTTGCCGGAGCCGTCGAGCCCTCCGGCCCCCCCCCAGCCGCCGGCCCCGCCGTTGCCTCCCTTGCCGCCGCTGCCGCCGTTTCCGCCCCATCCGGTCGAGATCTGGTTCTTCTCCAGCACCGGGTATCCGGCCGGCTCCTTGGTCCAGGCCAGGAAGATCCCGAAGCTCCCTCCGCCTCCCGTTCCGCCGTCTCCACCCGAGCCTGCGCAGCCGCCGCTCCCGCCGCCACCCCCGCTGCCGCCGATGTCCCAACCGCCCATCGGATCCTGGCAGCCGTGCGTCTCCACGCCGCCGCCGGCCCCGCCGCCGCCGCCACCCGCTCCGGGCAGCGCGTAGCCGCCGGTCACTCCGGGCAGCGCGCTCCAGTCTCCGTTTGCGACCGCCCCCTCGGTGTTCACGCAGCCGTTCCCGGCCGCCCCGTTCGTGCCCCCCAAACCGCCCTTGCCGTTCTGACCGTCCGTGCCGAACAGGGTCACGTGGCAGTACGAGCAGTTCAGGTAGTCCCAGCCGCACACCTTCCCGTCGAACAGCACCGTCTGCATCGCATCGTAGCCCGACGATCCGCCGACTCCCCCCTTTCCGGCCGGGAGCCCGCTGGCACCTCCCTCCACGTTCTTGGGATTCTGGTTGTCCCCCATCGGGCAGGCCGACGACGGGGCAAACTCATCGTAGTCGGGGCAGACCGAGGCTCCCCCGAGCCCCCCGGAAACGTCCACCCCCGCACACGTGTGCTGTCCGCCAGGTCCCCCCGAAGTCGAGCTCCCGTTACACCCTTCGGTCGGAAGATCCAGCGCCTGCTTTCCAAGTTGCCCCGGCGCTCCATCCTGGCCGTCGATGCCCGACTTGCCGCTCTCCCCGGAGCCCCCCTTCCCCGCAATGATCTGGTTGTCCCGCACTGCCAGGTTCCCCCCGGCATCGGTGAGGTGGAAAACATAGCTCGAACGACCGGGCGTCGTCACGTCGGGGCCCTTCACCACGAACCCTTCGAACGAGCTCTTGAGGCTCCCCACTCCGCTCCCCGTCACCGTCGCCTGCAAGGCCCCCTGCAACGGGTTCCCCGCCAGCGTCGTCACGTATAGCGATGCTTTGCGCACCGAGAAGTCGGGCGAGAACCCCCCGAACACCTGCACCCCGTCCACCAGGACGATGCTCTCGATGTACCCGCCTTCCGCCACGTACAGGTGCTTCTTGGCCTTCTCCTTGCAGCGCTGCAACCCCATGCCCATGGTCCGCACCGGCAGCTCCGGCGTCCCGGGGTTCGTGTCGCTCCCGGCCGGCGAAACGAAGATCGCATTGGCCGGGTCCCCGTCGATCCCGTCGCAGTTCTGGTCGATCCCGTCGGGCGGGTCATCCGCAGAAATGAACGGACACTCGCACCCGTTCACCATCAGCTTGTCCAGGTCCACCCACAGGTCGTTGCACTTCATCATGCACGTCGGCACGGCGGGCTGAGGGTCGCACACCGACTTCGCATTGGGGTAGACCTGCACCGTGCAGTCGTTCCCGCATCCGCCGCAATCCTGGTCACTCGTGTACTTGCCGCTGACCGGATCCACGAAGGCCTCATCGACCGCCTGGTCACAATTGTCATCCTTGTAGTTGCAGATCTCCGGCTCGGGCGGAGGCGCATCGCAGACGAGCCCCTCCTCCCCTTCGCACTGGAAGAAGCCCGCACAGCTCCCCACCCCCGGCAGCGTGTTCGCACACGGCAGCACCCCGTCCAGCTCTTCGTCCACCACCCCGTCGCACTCGTTGTCCTTCCCGTCGCAGATCTCCTCGGCCGGAACGGAAGCATCGCACGGCAGCCAGCCCGACACGTCGCACACCTGGTAGCCGAGGCACGTCCCGAAGTCGTTGCTGTTGGCGCAGGTCTTGACCAGGCCGACCGTCTGCGGGGTGCACTCGCAGCTCCCGGTCAGCGGCATGCACACTCCCTCCCCCTCCGGGTCGGAGGCATCCGACGCGCACTCGTACCCTTCCGGGCATTCCGCAGTGCAGTCCGGCAGGCAGAACAGGCCGGTACCGACCTCGAAGCAGCTCCCGCCCGGACAGTCGTCGTCCGTTTCGCAGGCCACGCACGCTGCACCGGCCAGCACCACGCACGTGAGCCCGTCGGGCGAGTAGTACCCCGGATCACACCCGCCCACCTTGCAGGCCGGCGGCGGCGGTGCCATCGAGCAGAAGCCCGTTCCGTGCTCGATAGCGTTTGCACACGAGTGGCCGCACTCACCACAATGGTCAGGCCCGAAGTACCATTCCCCGACCTTGAAATCCTCGTCGGTCTCGCCGTCGCAGTCGTTGTCCTGCCCGTCACACTCCTCCGCAGCAGGCTCCGGTGCATCACACGCCCAGGTTCCCTTGTCCTCGCAAGCCGCAAGCCCCAGGCAGGTGCCGAACTCGTTGTCACGGGCGCAGGCCTTCTTGTCCGTGATTCCCGGATCGCATGCACATACCCCCCCCTCCGGCTGGCAGAAGAACCCGGCCTCGCCAAAGTCCTGGCACGAGAAACCCTCGTCGCAGAACCCGCTCGGGCAGGGGAGAAGGCAATACGTCCCGTCCGCCAGCGGTACGCACGATCCCTCCTGGCACGTCCCGTCTCCCACGCACGGGGCGCACAGGCCGAAACCGCCCGCCGCATCGACAACCTCGCCGGTCACCAGCTCCGCAGGCCCGATCTCCGAGTCGACCTGCATCTTGCTGGCCGGCGAGTTCGGACACCCCATCAGCAACACGGCCGTCCCCCACAGCACGACCGCCCCGAGCGCGGCAGTCCACACCCTGCCGGCCAGCGACCTCGCCCCCATCGCCACGGTGACCCTTTGCATGCCAGTCCCTCCACCGCCTGATTCCCGGATGACTTCCAGATGCCGCTCACCACATTACGCAGGTTCGACAGGGGAAACAAGCAATCCGCACTGGCCCCGATCCCAAACCGCATCGAACGCCGGTCCCGGCAGGACGATCCGGAGTGGATTCCCTGTCGTTGCGGTTCGCACCAGTGGAGTATCCCCGGGCTCTGCGCTACAATCGCCCCCACGGAGGTTCCCGATGAAGACAGGCATCCCGGGTCCGGTGTGTTCTTCCCGACGTCCTTCCAGCCCCACGATCGCTGCATTCCCGCCCGCCAGAGCTTTTCCCGCGGCAGTGGCGATTCTGTTGGCCCTGGCGCTCAGTACCGCCTGTGGCGGTAAGTCCGACCCGTCCGACGTCCGACAGTCCGACGTGTCCGACCTGTCCGACCTGTCCGACGTGTCCGACGTGTCCGACGTGTCCGACGTGTCCGACCCGTCCGACCCGTCCGACGTCCGACCGTCCGACCCGTCCGACCCCTGCCCGGCTCCGGCCGGGGGCCCGCACGCTCGCCTGTGCGAAATCGGCTGTGCCGGGCCCGAAGCGTGCGGCGACGGGAACATGTGCCTTCAGTTCCAGGATATCGGCCAGTTCTTCTGTGCCACCCCGTGCACCGGCATCCCGCCGTCCTGCCCGTTCGGGTTCTACTGTGCGGACGTGAGCGGCAAGTCCATGTGCGTCCCTTCGTCGGGCGATTGCCGCACCGCCCTGCTCGGCGTGGACTGCAATGGGCTGGAAGATGGGCTGGCCGGGCTGTGCAAGAACGATCATCCGGTCTGCACCTCCTCCGACTGGAGGCCCGGGTACTGCACCGCAGCCTGCGATTCCGATGCCGACTGCCCCGGGGCTTTCCGCCGATGTCTTCCCACGGAGGATCCCTGCCTGTCTGCCAAGACCTGTCGGGCCGTGTGGGAGGCTGGACCCGAAGGATGCGGCCTGGCGTCCGGTGACAGTGCGGGCAACGGTGCCCCATGCCGGGACGAGGGAGACTGCAAGCAGGATCAGGCGTGTGTCAAGCCTCCGTTCGACCAGGAAGTACGCCCGTTCTGCGCCGCATCCTGTGCCCAGGACGGGGACTGCCCTTCCGGTTCCAGGTGCGGAGACATCGCCGGGGCCAAGCGCTGCATCCCGCCTGCCTGTCAGTGCCTGCTGTCCAGCGACTCGCTCTACGACCAGGTGCTCGAGGCCCTCGATCTTCCCCGCTGCAAGGCCATGTTCCGCCGCGACTGGATGATGCTGTTCCCCCATGCGCTGTCGCATGACCCGTGGCGTCTGCGCCACTTCCACGAGCTGCACGACTTCCCCGAGTCCGTGCTTCCCGCGGTTGCCGTCGACGTGTCCGACCTGGTCAAGGACAAGGGCCCGGCTCGTGTCGCCGGAGCCATCCGAAAGAGCATGCTCCTGCTCGAACAGGCCGAGGATTTTTCGTTTCTTTCAGCCGAAGCCCCCGATGGACCTGCCGACGCCGTAGCGACGTTCATCCTTGCTGCTGGCGGGACTCCGGATTCGGCCAAACTCGCTGCCGAGCTCGCTTCTCTCCCCAAGGGTTTGGAACCGGCCTTCACCGACATCATCGTGGCCATGACCGGTGCTCTCAAAGCCCGCAAACAGGTGTCTGCCAAGCTGGGGGATGCCGAGGTCGAGAAGTACCTCTTCGACCTCACCCACGGCTTCGTCGCAATTCCCAAGAGCAAGATGGTGCTGCCCGCCACCAACAAGGACGTTCAAAAGGCCCTGCTCGGCGGCTTCGACCGTGCACTCCTGGGATCCGCGGCCATCGTCCTTTCCGAGACGGTGGCGTCGGCCGTGCAGAAGGGGCAGCTCGCACCGAACGCAGCGTTCACCGGGTTCTCCGTGAAGATAAAGACCCCGGCCGGGCTCATCCTGGTCGGCGACAATGCGGACACAAACTGGGATGCAGCGGATCTGGGAACCGACGAGATTGCGCTGCTCATCGATACCGGCGGAAACGACACGTACCGGATCCCCGCAGGAGCCAACGCGTCGCTCGACAACCCGGTGTCCGTGCTCATCGATCTGGGCGGGATGGACGACTACGGCTACGTCGAGGCCGCCCCCGCGCTCGACCCCCTGCTGCTCCCGGCCGACGAGGACGGCCGATACAACCCCAAGAAGCCTCCCAACGAGGACAACGGCCCGTTCTCCCTGTCCGATCGCAACCGCCAGGGGAGCGGCCGCCTCGGCGTGGGCATGCTCTACGACCTCGGTCCGGACAAGGACAGCTACCAGTCCCTTCGCCTGTCGCAAGGCTTTGGAGTCCTGGGTGTAGGCGTTCTCTACGACGGTGGCGGAGACGACATGTACAAGGCGGAGGCCGCGTCCCAGGGGGCCGGAGTCTTTGGCATCGGCGTCCTGGTCGACCAGGGGGGAGACGATCTCCGGGTGGCTTACCAGTGCGTCCAGGGGTTTGCTTATGCGGGGGCGGTCGGTGTGCTGCTGGACGAATCGGGGGACGACTTGTACCGGGCGCGCCTCGGTGACCCGGAGTTGGGCGGATACCCGCTCTACTACAACCCGCAGAACCCTGGAAAATCAAACACTTCCATGTCGCAAGGCTTTGGCTTCGGCCGCCGCGCCGACATGTCCGACGGCGTTTTCATGTCCGGCGGGTTCGGCATCCTGATCGACCTTTCCGGGGACGACATCTACGAGGCCGACATCTTCGGACAGGGCGGCGGATACTGGTTCGGCACCGGGATCCTGGCGGACAAGGCGGGGAGCGATTCCTACTCCGGGCGCTGGTACGTCCAGGGGGCCGCCGCCCACTATGCCACCGGAATCCTCGTCGAGGGTGGCGGGGACGATCTCTACAACCCCGACCCGAACATCCCGCTGCTCAACGCCAGTGTCGGCCTGGGGCACGACTGGTCGCTGGGCATCCTCGCCGACCACGCTGGAAACGACAAGTATCGAGCTCCCAGCCTGGCAGTGGGGGCCGGGAACGCGGATGGCCTCGGCTTCCTCGTCGACGAGGCGGGGGACGATACCTGGTGGTCTTCGGCCAACAACACGTTCGGTCATGCAAACGCAGGCGACTATGCCAAGTACCCGGTCTTCGAGTCCTTCCCCTGCATCGGCGTCTTCATCGATGCCGGAGGAAAGGATTCGTACGAACGGCCGGACATGACCACCGTCCCGATTGGGGACGACAAGACCTGGGTCAACCCGGCCCCCAACAACCTCCCGGACGTCGAAAAAGGGGGCGGGGCTGACGGCACTGGAACCCCGGTCGGCTTCGGCGGTGTCATCGACATTCCCCCGAACACGTGAGATGCCCCGGTGTGACGCCCCCTGTCGAAGGGGGCACGCAGAGCTGGTTGTTGCAAACCCCCCGGTGACTTCGTACACTGCGAGGCAACTGAAGGGAGGCACCGATCAGGAGCAACAGGTGGCTGCCGTCTACCCTGTGTCTGCCGGGCCCCCAGGACGATTGAAAGGAGGTTCCTGCCCATGAGGAAGATTCGGTTGTCGGTCATTCTGCTTCTGCCGGGGCTGCTTGCCGCCTGCGGCGACAGGCCGGAGCAGCTCGACTCCTGGAGCGCACCGCAAGGTCCATACGTGATCTCGAATCGGGTCGTTTACCTGGACCGGAACTGGGACGAGCTGGTCGTCCTCGGGGTCGAAAAGAAGGATCCGACGCCCGGGGTGGAGCGGATTCCCGTGGCCCCGGAGGCTTCCGTCATCGGAACGTTGACCTCGGTCGATTCGCTATTGTTGCGGGTACCGGGGACCGGGAGCATCCAGCTCGTCGACCCGGAGGAGGGGAAGGTCACCGAGTATGACATGGAAACCCCGTTCGACCGCTTCCTGATTCGCCAGGAACCCCCCATGCTGGCTGCCTGGTTCAGCGAGAATGCCCAGGCCGGGGACTCTGCAGTCCTGTTCAGCAAGGGCGATGTCGCGTTCGTGGACCTCACCAAGAGCAAGGATGCCATCGCCCGCTTCACCCTGCCCACGTACGGAGGGTCGCCCCTGGGGGTGGAAGTCGCCGACGTCGTGCCGGCTGCCTCCGGAGGCCGCCGGTTTGCCTTCGTCCGCTGGAACTCCTTCCTGTCGCTGGTGGACATCGACCAGCCCAAGCTGAAGGAGACGGCCATTCCGCTCAAGGCACCGGATTCCGATGCCCAGGTACTGCCCCTGCCGCTCCAGTTCGTCCCGGGAACCGGTCATCTCACGGCACTTTTCCTCGCCCAGGCAAGCCCGGACCTCTACGTGCTCGACGTCGATGCCGAACAGGCCCAGGGGGCCGGAACCGGGGTCTCCCTGAACGTGTTCCCCACTGCGCTGGGAGCATCCACGTTCAAGACGTTCATGGACAAGGACAACCTCCTGACCGCGCTGGTGCTCTGCACCGGTTCGAGGACTGCTGCCGTGGTCCAGCCCGAGACCTCGGACGTTGCCCTCTACCCGCTCGACTTCACCGCCCACGACCTGAACCTCTTCACGATGCCGGCCAAGGATGGGAAGGAGGAGCGGTTCGCCTTCCTGTTCAGCAGCGGCGGCGATTCCTACAGCTACTACTTCGTCGAGCTGGACCACCTGGCCGACAAGAAGAGCAAGGCCTTCCACCTGTTCAACCTGCCCGCCCCGGTGCGGAAGGTCTATATGGTCGACAAGGACCGGTTCCTCGTGATGCACTCGAGCGGTCCGTCCCCCATGTCCATCGTCACGGCGTCGTCGGGCGAAGTGATCTCACTGGGCGGGATTCCCAACCTGTTCTCCGAGGTGTTCGCTCCCGACGGGACTACCCTGTACGCGTTGAGCCAGTCGGGCCGGATCGTGCGCTTCGACACGACCGACTTCTCAGCCCGCAGCATCGACGTCCGGCACGTGGTGAACAGCCCGGAAGGGCTGCGGCTGGTGGCGGACAAGGGACTCCTGTTCACCTGGGACGACAACGGGCTGGTCGTGGCCCCGGACGACTTCGAGGTCGCTTCGGACGCCGTCGAGATCGCTCTGCCCGTCCTGTTCGGACTGGACCGCTAGGAGGACACCATGAGACACGTCATCACCGGCATTCTGCTGGCAGCAGCCCTCGCCGCCCCCCTCTCGGCCCTGGCGGAGGAGGACTTCCTCGAAATCCACCTGACGGGCGGCTTCGACACGCTCATGACCCGGGACGGCGGGTTCGACTACTTCTCCAAGACCGACTGGATGACCACCGGGACCGTCGGGGTCGAGATGGAGGTCTGGGAAGAGCTGTTCGTCCGCCTCTCCCTTGCCTCCGGCGATTCGTCCGAGTACTTCTACGGCACCAGCGACTGGTCCGGCGGCACCCAGGGCAACTTCTTCGCAGCGGTCTCCCTGGTCGAGCCCCAGCTTGGCCTGCGCAAGGGGTACACCATCATCGACGGGATCCGGCCCTACGTATCCGCCATTGCCACTTATACCGTGGCGGACGTGGACGTCGACCTCACCTCCGAAACCGGCCTGTCCCGGGATTCAGGGATCGCTGACGGGCAGTTGGGCGGCCGGTTTGCAGGAGGCATCGAGCTGTTCCTCCCCCGCCGGGTTTTCCACGGAGTGGGTGAGCGGAGCGGCTTCTTCAAGGATTTCACCCTCGGGATGTCGCTCGAGTGCGGCTATGCGCTGCGCCAGGCCATCCCGCTGAGCGGATTGTCGCAGGACGAGGAGCAGGACACACAAGGGGAGGATACCCTGATCCCGGCGCAGCACGACCTGGGTGACCTCTCCCTGTCCGGCTTCTTCATCGCGGCCGACTTCCGCCTGATGTTCTAGGAGGTGACGACATGAAAACGACCCTGGAAAGAACCTCCCTGCCACGCCGGCTCGTGCTGGCCTCGCTGCCCCTGGCTCTTGCGCTGCCCGTGGCGTTCGCATTGGCACTGTCCCTGTCCGGTGTCGGGTGCGGTTCGGCGGGGATGGACTCGGCTGCCAGCGAGTGGAACGGCGCCGATGCTTCCGGTACCGGCTGGGGCGGGTACGAGGACGCCGCTGTGGCTCCGAGCGAGGACGTAGCGGTCTCCGCGGACTACGGTCCTCCTCCGACTCCCGAAGAGGAGATGATCCTCAACCTCAAGGCCCCGCAGGCCAGTCAGAACTACGTCTACATCGCGGCCACCGAGCGGGATTCGCTGGTCCGTATCAGCGCCGACGACCCGCCAGAGATCGACATCATCCCTGTTGGCGGCCATCCCACCATCGTGGCCACCGTCCCCGGGTCCGACACCGCGCTCGTCATCAACTCCGGCACGCAGGACCTCTCCATCGTGCGCACCAAGGATGGCAAGGACGACGTCACAACCCTCGACGTCCTGCCCTATGTCAACCTCCTGGCCGTGTCTCCCGACGGCAAGTTCGCCATCGCCTACTACAACGACCTGGCGGCCGAGCCGGGCGACCCGGTCGGCGACTTCCAGACCGTCTCGGTCGTCATTCTCAAGGAAGGCGATGACCAGGCCCGGCTCGTGTCCACCGGCTTCCACATCACCGACGTGTACTTCCACCAGGCCAAGCCCATCGCCTACCTGGTCACCGATGACGGCATCTCGGTGCTCGAACTCGACAAGGTCAAGGACGGCGTCATCACCCCCATCATCGCAGTGTCCGAGGATCCCCTCGATGACCCCGAGATGCGCGAAGTTCTCATCACTGAGGACGGTGACTACGCAGTCGTCCGGAATCTGGCCGAGCCCGAGATCTCAGTCGTGGACCTGGAAACCGAGCTGATCGTCACGGCTGAGGTCAAGGGGTTGCCCACGGACGTGGACCTCATCCCCGGAGTGGACAAGGTGCTGCTGACTTTGCGGGAGCAGGGCCTTGCCTACGTGGCGGATCTGAAGAAGCTCCAGGCCGGCGACGACGATGCCCTGGCATCCATCGACATCGAGGGGAGCCAGGCCGGGGCCGCAGTCGTCACCGCCGACGGTACACGGGCGGTCCTCTACACCACGGTGGGCAAGGTCAAGGCACTGGCCGTCATGGACCTGACGGTCCCCGAGTACCCCTGGAAGTCCTGGCCGGTCCAGAAAGGGGTGGTGGGCGTTGCCGTGTCGCTCGAGGGCACCACCGCCATCGTCTTCCACGAGGCCGAGGGCTACACCGCAGACTCCAGCAGTGTCGAAAAGACCATCGCCAAGACCGAAGGCTTCACCCTCTTCAACATCGAATCCGGGTACCGCAAGCTCATCCAGACCGACCACCGGTACACTCAGCATCTCTTCGTTGCGGATGAGCAGGCCGGCGACCTGGCCGCCTACGTCCTGACTCCGGACCCGTTCGGAGGGGCCTACGGCGTGACCCACTCGGTCCAGGCCGTGGATCTGGCTACCTACATCTCCACTCCCGTGCCCATCGCATCGGAACCCGTTGCCATGGTCTACATCCCGCTGGCACGCAAGGTGGCCGTGGCCCAGGACCACCAGAATGGCCGCATCACGTTCATCGACGTGGACACGGGCAAGACCTGGTCGGTAACGGGGTACGAGATCAACGGGATGATCCACTGACAGGTCGCGGAGTGAAGCCTTTCCTGTTGCTACTGGCTTTCCTGGCCACCGCAGCGGCCTGCTCCGACCACCCGACATGCAGCGAGTCGTGCGGCCAGGCCGTCCGCTCACTGTTGGATGCCGCCCGTGAGGCCGGTGCCCAGGTCGATGGCGCCGAGGACCGGGCACACGAAGCGGTCGACGCGTGCGTCCGCACGTGCGGCGGGGACTATGCGGTCAGCCGCCTCCCGGAGTCACTGCCGCCTCCGGCACGTTGCAGTGGTTGGCGGGCGGAACCGGGCGCAGAGCCGGGCGCCGAGTCGGGTACGAAACCGAGGGCCTGGCCTGGTACGGAACCGGGCGCAGAGCCGGGCGCCGAGTCGGGTACGAAACCGAGGGCCTGGCCTGGTACGGAACCGAGGGCTGAGTCCGGTACGGAACCGAGGGCTGAGCCTGGTACGGAACCGGGTTGCCTCGTCCTGGAGCCTCGTTGCGCTGCGCTGGCGGGGGATTTTGCAGCGTGCCTGCGGATCCAGGCAGGCGAGGACCGGGACGACTGCCTCTCCAATGCGCATCTCCGCGAGGCGGTGGCCGAAGGGAAGGCCGACCTCTGTCCTGCGGCTCCGGTGGCCCGGCGTTCGCTCTGCCTCGCCCTGCTGGGAGAGGGGGAGTGCGCAGCCCTGGAGGGGCACCTGGCCGATGTGTGTGTGCAGTTCCGATCCGGCCGCCCCGATTCGGACCCGGCCAGGTTTCTTCTTGCCGTAGCCAGGAACGACCAATCCCTGTGCGAAGCCGTCGACGGCCGAGACGACCGGACATCCTGCCTGGCCGCACTGGCCCACGGAGTCGGATGCCCTGAGCTGCTCGAGCTGTCCGCAGATGCGTTCGGCACACTCGGGCGCTCATTGGCAAACTCTGGTGAGCCCTTGGCCGAAGCTGGACGTCACCGTGCCCGCTCGGTGCAGTCCGAGGCATTGCTGGGCCTTCTCCCGCACGTGTACGGGCTCCTCGAGCTTCTCTCCCTGGCTTTCTGGCTCTTCGTCCCCTGGTGGCTTGCCGGGGTCTTGCGGAGGGGGTGCACATCCAGCGCCAGGAGCTCTCCCTGCGGAGCGTGGAAACCTGGGGACCGCAGCAAGTCCATTTCGCCCGGGCCCGGTTCCCCCGAAGGTCCGTGGGGGATTGGCGGCAGCAGCGCAGGTCGGGTCGTGTGCGCTCCCATCGGCTGGCTCTTCCTGTCCGTGGTCGGCTTCCTGCTCGTGCGGCTCCTCGCAGTCCCGGCCGCTCCGCTCAACTTTGCCGAGTACGGGCGCCTGGTGCCGCCACACGATCACGACCTGGGGGGGCTGGCGTATTCCTTCCAGCCGCTGCTCCTGCGACCGCTTTCCGCCCTGCTGGGCTCCACCCTGGATGCCGCCTTCCTGCTGAACGCCGGGCTGGCGCTCCTTTCCCTCCCGGCGCTGTTCGACATCCTGCTTTCCCTGGGGCTTCCCGCTCCGGCATTCCTGGTCGTGCCGCTGCTGGCCGCCAATCCAGTGTTCCTCCGCATGTCCGGCACATCTGCGGAGACGGTCGGCTTCACCTTTGCCTGCCTCCTCCTGCTCGGGCTGGCGTTGCGGGCAAGGCGGGAGCCATGGGCCGCGCTGTCCCTGCCTCTGCTGGCTGCCGTGGTGGCTGCCTGGCGTCCGGAGGGGATCTTTGTCGCTCCCCTCCTGCTCCTCCCCGCAGTCGCTGCCGCGATCCCGGCCCGGGGCAATGCCGATTCGGCAAGGCCGGCATCGACCTGGCCGCTGACGGTGTCGCTCCTGGTCACCGCCGGGGTGGTGGGGGGCTTCTTCTTCCTTCGCCTGCAGCTTCCACTGCCGACCGTGCATGGGGGGCTGCTTCCGGGGCACCTGGCCGACCTGCTGGGCGAGCTCCTGGCGCCCTGGTTCTTCTCCCCGCTGCTGCTGCCCCTGGCGCTCGCTGCCTCGTGGGCCGGCCTGGCGTGGAGGAGGGAGCAGGGAGCACCTCGCCTTGGCGACAGGATTTCCGCTGCGGCGGTCGCGGCCGAGGTTCTGCCCGGGGCACTGCCTGGGAACGGGGGCCTCTGTGTGGCGCCGGCAGGGGAAGTGGCCCGAATCGAGGCAGAGCCGGTGGGCGGTGGGACACGCTCGGCCGGGCGGACGGCCCTGGCTGTCGTCGCGGCATCGAGTGCCGCGTCGAGCATCGTGTTGCTGGTCTTGTGGACCGTCCAGGGGGTCGAGAAGAACCTGGCATTCGGGACGGCCCGCTACGCCGTGGCCCTCCTGCCCTGGCTGCTCGTCCCGGTGTCCATGGCGTCTGGCCGGTGGCCCGGCATCGCCCGCGGAGGGGCCGTGGTGCTGGCTCTTTCGTTCGTTCCCCAATTGCCGCTGGTGTGGAAGCAGGCTGAGACCCAGGACGAATTCCGGTTTTTGCGGCAGGCCGTTTCCATGCTGCCGGACGGTGCCGTCGTCGCGGTCCCCTCGGCGCCTGCGGGAGAGGACGAGTTCACCCCCGAAGCGGCTGCGGCCGCGGTCATCGAGGATTCCGGCCGTGCCCTCTCCTGGCTGTCCCTGGAGCAGGCGGGTTCAAGGCCCTCTCTTCTGGGTGGGCGAGTGGCGTTCGTGCTGCAGGGGCGGTACCCGGGATGCGCCGATCTCGATGCAGTCGCCCGGCGTTGCAGGTTGGAGCCTGTCCTGGAGATTGAGCGGTCTTCCGTCCCCGATTCGGAGCTGTTCCCCTCAGACTGCGATGCGTCGACCAGTCCCGCCGGGACCTCCAGGCGCAACGACGCGACATTGACGGAATCGGTTGCTGCCGATGGTCGGCACACCTACCTCCTGGCGAGGATCTCCTGCTCGCCCGAACCCGACTGAGCTGCAGAGGCTACTTGTCTTCGGATTCGCCGGCCGGGGTACGAAGCCCGAAATGATCCAGCCAGCGGTAGATCTGGCGCCGGTCGCAGTTGTAGTGCCTGGCCATGGCCGACACGTTGCCCCCGACTTCCGCATGGAGCGCCAGGAACTCCTCCCGAGGGGGGGGGCCCGTGCGGCGCAAGCGGACGTTGAGCCCGAACAGCCAAGACAGCTCCGTGGGCGATTCTCCGCCTTGATTGACGATGACCGGCTCGGGCGTTGGGGGGACGTCCGGAGTACCGGGAGCCTGCGGCTGCCCGGTTGCTTCGGCTGAAACCGGCTGAACCGGCACATCGTGTTCCGGAATGCGCTGGTTGGAAATGGCGATTGCCCGTTCCGCCATCTCTTCGACCGTCCTGAGCGGAACCCCGGGGTTTCGGCGGGCAGTCCGGACCGCCTTGATCAACTGCCGCACGTTCCTGGGCCACGGGTGCAGGAGCAGCTCCTCGGCCAGTTGAAGCGACACGTGGAACTCCCCGGCGTCCTGCTGCTCGCTGTCGAGCCCCCATGCTGCCAGGGCCAGGATGTCCTCCCGCCGTGACCGGAGCGGAGGGATCAGCAGCACGTGATCTTCCAGGCGCCCCAACAGGTCGGAGCGGAAGCCGCTCTGCGAGTCCTTGAGCGCCTCGAAGTTGTTGGTGGCAGCCAGGATCTTCACGTCCACAGCGACTTCGTTGGCCCCTCCGACCGGAACCACCCGATGCTCCTCCACGGCCCTCAACAGCTTGACCTGGAGGCGGACGGGAACCTCGCCGATCTCGTCGAGCAGCACGGTTCCTCCGTGGGCTTCGGCAAACACCCCGGACTGCGCAGTCTCCGCCCCGGTGTACGCTCCCCGGACATTGCCAAAAAGCGTGCTCTCCATGAGCGTCTCGGGTACCGCCGCACAGTTCACCGCCAGGAACCGCCCCCGCCTGCCGCTGAGGAGGTGCAGGGCATGCGCCAGGAGGTCCTTTCCGGTCCCGGTCTCCCCCAGCAGCAGCACGTTGCCCTGATCACGAGCCGCAAGCTGCAGCTCGGCCAGGAGCTGCGCCATGCAGTGGCTCAGGCCGATCACGTGGTACTGCCGGAACTTGCGAAGGTCGGTCGGAGGGTGAGCGGTCAGCACGAAGAGCGAATTGCCGGCACGCACGACATCCTGCGGGGACACCCAGGTGGACTGAACCTGCCTTCCGTTCACAAAGGTGCCGTTGGAGCTGCGGAGGTCATCCACCCGCCATCGCCCCCGGTCGAGGGCCACCGAGAAGTGGTTGCGGGACACGGCACCATCATCGACGACCCAGCTCGGCGAGCCCACTGGCTCCCGGCCGACCACGATCTGTCCTTCGACCCTCACCATCGGGACCGGCCAACTCGATCCGGATGGCATCGGATACACCCGGCACAGCCAGATCCCCGGCGTCCCCATCCCATCCGGCCTTGGGGGATCCTGCTTGACCGTGGTTCCCTTGATCACAGGTGGCGAAGTATCCATGCTGTCCCACGCACCGAGATCCAAATCCTCCGAACCTACCGGCCGCCATGATACGTCGGCAGGTCCTGTCTGTCCACTCGAAAAGCCGGGGCCGGGTTTTTGAGATTGCAGGACGGGCTCGGGAGTGCTAACGTATCTCGACGAATTGTGCGGAGGTCCGCCCGCAGGAAATGAGCGAGCAGTTCATCTGCATCAGTTGCTGGAAGGAGTTTTCCGCGTCCCCCGAGGATGTGACGGCCCGCGGAGGGAAAGTGGTGTGCCCTCTGTGCGGCTACGTCCAGACCAGCGGTTCCGACGTGGATGCGGTGGTCCGCAATCCCGCTCATCCCCAGCCCAAGCTCGAGAACCCCGCAACGGACCTGGACAAGACGATCTCCCAGGAGGTCCCCTGGGCCTCGGTGACCTCCGAGGACGAGGATCTCCCCATCAGTGAGGAAGAGCACACCGACCGGGTCGAGATCGCCGCAGACGTCATGCTGGTCAAGCGGGATTCCGGCCCGCAGGACGAGGTGTCGTTCGATTCCGGAGAGGCCGACGAGCCGACCCCGCTGGAACCGATCCGCCTCCCTGGTAGTCGGGAACCCTCGGCCGGAGTGCTGGTTCGTGACATGAACCCCCTGGGCCAGCCGGGCAAGGCACCGGCGCAGCCGAGGGCCGTGGCCTGGCAGCTCAAGACGCCGTCCGGCCTGACCTTCAAGTTCACCGATCCGGAGGCACTCCTCGGCTGGAAGAAGAAACTTGCCACGTACAAGGAGCTGCACGTCTCTCCCGACGGGGAGCGGTGGGTCGACTTCGCCCGCTTCGTCCGGGAATTCGAGGAGCTGGGCGATCCGGTCAAGGCCTTCATCCTCTCGTCGAGCCTGGGGGACGCGGACCTTCCTCCCCCCACGCCGGTGGACATTGCGGAAGATGTCGATTCGGCCGAGCAGACCGGCGAGGACGTCCGCGAGTCGGGCCGTGGCAGCCGGCCTTCAGCCAGCCAGACCACCACGGGCGTCGGTTTCACGTTCAAGGTCAAGGAAGAACGGGAAGCCGGGTGGGGCAGGTACCTCCTCTTTGCCATTCTCGGAGTCGGCCTGGGCGCCGGCATCATCATGGCAGTCCTCTACCTCACCGGGAACTGGACTCCCATTCCGTAACCGGCAACGAAGCAACGCCGCAGATGGTCCTGTTGCGTGACTCTGGCTACTGCTTGCGGAGGACGAAGGGGTAGTTGACCTTCACGACGCCGCCGCCCTGGGGGGCCGGGAAGCGCCAGGTCATGATCTTCTGCTCAACGCATCCTTCCAGCTCCTTGTCCCCCAGCGACGAGTTGGTCACCTTGGCGGACATGACCGAGCCCGTCGGCGAGATCACGAAGGACACGGTGAGCTTGCCTTCCAGCTCCGGATTCTTCTGGAACGCCTTCTGGTAGCACCACCGGATCTTGGCGAGCTGCTTGCGGATGTAGTTCTTGACCACTTCCCGGTCGAGCTTTCCGCCGCCCGACATGTCGAAGTTGGCCGACGGCGTGATCTTGACTGCCTTTTCCTTGAACTTGGGGTTCTTGACCGAGCCGGAGACCTTCTTCTTGTCCAGCTCTTCGAAGTCCTTGCCCGAGATGAGGTTGTCCCCACGCATGGCCGCTCCATCTGCACCGACGGAGCCGGAGAACCCACCGGCGGCACCGGCCGCCCCTCCCTCCCCTTCCAACCCGGTTCCCGAGCCCGCCACCGCCGAAAGGTCGAACGGATCGCTGTCTGCGGAGCCGCCCATGTCCAGCCCACCGGAGCCGAGGCCGAGGCCGCTGATGGCCAGGTCGCCCACGGGCTGGAACGCTGCATCAATCCCTGCACCGGCACCGAAGTTCGAGCCGACCACCTTCATCCCCGCGTTGTTGAGGGCAGCGAGCGCACCGGTCGACCGGACCTTGTCCTTCGACACCGGCGTGCTCATCGAGGAGAGCTTCTTCTTCTCGGTCTTGGTCTTCAGGTCGCTGACCAGGGACTTCTTCTCCGTCGCATCAAACGTCATCTTCTTGGTGACGACCCGCTTCTCCTCGACGACCTTTTCCTCGAGGAGCGGGTCCTTCTCGACCTCTTCGTCCAGCGGCGCGTCCTCGTCCTTCTCCTCTTCCTTCTTCTCTTCCTTCTTTTTCTCCTTCTCGACGTCTTCCTTTTTCTTTTCGTCCTCTTCCTTCTTCCGCTTCTCGGCCTTGATCAGGGTCTTGAAGGAGCGGGACTGGGCGGAGGCAAGCTTGACCACCTTCTCGGTCTTGGGGGCTGCCATCATCGACAGGAGGAACAGCGCACACAGGAAGAACGCCAGGCCGAAGCTCGACAGGAACGGCACGTTGATCTCGCCCAGCAGGCCAGCGCTCGGCTCCCGCAGAGACGGGTCGAGGCCCAGGATGAACGTGGCGTGGCCGATCTCGATGCGGGCCCGGGTCTTGTAGTCCAGCGGAAGCAGGTTCTTCTCCCGCATGAACGACGTCTTCTTGACCTCCTCGACCGGAAGTATCTGCCCTTCCATCATGATCCGCCCGCGAAGAGCCGCATTCTCCAGGTTCAGGGCGGGCTTGTTCCTGTACGACACGATGAGGTCGTAGTCATCGGTACCAAGCAACTCCTGCGGAACGAAAAAGTCCGCCCGCTTCGACTGCCCGATGCGAACCGACTTGAACTGCGCTTCCCGAGGCCAGGCGAACAGATCCCTGACCATCACGAAGATCATGATGTCCGTGATCACGAAGCAGCCGAGCACCGCGGTCAGCGCCGGACCGTAGTCCGCCATCTTGCCCGCCACGTACATCGCCCGCAGGGACGTGTAGTATTCGAACAGGAACCACAGCTCCACGGCAAGGACCGACGCCGTGAAGGCGACGGCGTGGACGATGTGCTTGGCCGACTTGCCGAACCGGCTGACCGCGACCACCGACTCGCCCCACATCTGGGCGATGTTGAGCACGGGCTTGTGGACCAGCTCGTACGATTTCCACTTGGCACCGTCCCTGGAAGCGGCCGTCCGCTGGACCGGTGCCTCGGCCGCCTTCTTGACTCGGATCACCAGCGTGGAGTCGCCGACCTTCAGCTCGTCTCCATCGGAAAGCAGGATGCTCTCCGCAATCCGGTTCCCGTGCAAGTACGTGCCCGTGCTCGTCCCGAGGTCACGCAAGCGCACCGCCCCTTCGGGCGAGACCTCGATTCGGGCATGCTCCTTGCCCGCCGCCGTTTCTTCCAGTGGCACGTCGCACGAGACTGCCCGGCCAATCAGGAAGGAGTTCTTGGTGAAGGTATAGGGCTTCTCCTTCCCCGAGGCGTCCCGAACGACTACGGTGATTTCCACTTTGCTCTGGCTCATGGCGCTAACCTATCCCCGGACTAGAGGTCCTCAGCCGACCGAACGATTTCGTCCACGAAGTCCTGTCGGATCTTGATCAGGCTGGCGATCTTCTCCTGCTCGATCACTCCGACGAAGCCCATTTCCGGCTTCAGGAAGCTGACGGTCACTTCGTCCTCTTCGAAATTGAAGACCGTCTCGTCGCTCCCCTTCTTCTTCTTGTCTTTGGCCAGGGCCAGGCCCGACAGCCCGATGGACAAAGCCACCGCCACTGCGACCATCGTCAGAAGCCTTTTCATGGTCTTCCTCCCGTTGCGACCCGATTATAACGCACTCCCATCCAATTGCACCACAATTGCCTTGTTGCCTGGCTGTAACCCCTGGCAAGCGGCGCACTGACACCCGACCCCAAGTCGGGTTCCCGTCATTTTCCACCCTCCGGTTCTGCCGGTTTTTCCGGCTCTGCCGGTTTCGCAGCTTCGGGCTCAGCCGGCTTTGCTGCTTCAGGTGCCGGCTCTGCCGGTTTCGCAGCTTCGGGCTCAGCCGGCTTTGCTGCTTCAGGTGCCGGCTCTGCCGGTTTCGCAGCTTCGGGCTCAGCCGGCTTTGCTGCTTCAGGTGCGGGCTCTGCCGGCTTCTCCGGCTCTGCGGGCTTTTCGGGTTCCGCAGGCGTTTCCGGCTCCGGGGGTCTCTCGGCCTCGAGCTTCTTCATCTCCTCCATGGCCTTGATGGTTTCCCGGATGCCCTTGACTCGAAGCTCCATCTCCTTGAATTTCGGGTGTTTCTTGTCGAGTCGGCCCTGGAATTCCTGGCAGGTGGCCAGGGCGCTGGAGAGATCCTGGATGTACTCGTGCTCCAGGATGCAGAGGTTGTAGCGGGCATCGAGCTGGGCGGGATCGCGGTTGACGACGCCGGCCAGCAGCTTGCGGGCTTCGTCGAACCGCTCGAGGCCGCGCAGGGACAGCGCATACGAGATCTGGAACTCGACGTTGGCTGGCTCGGCCTTGAGCACGATCTCCAGCTCCCTGGCCGCCAGCTCGAAGTCCTTGAAGTTCAGGGACACGGCGGCCAGGTTCTTGCGCGCATCGAGGTAGCTGGGATCGGCCATGGTGGCGGCCTGGAACAGGGTGATGGCCCCCTTGATGTCATCCCGCTTGAGCTGGATGAGGCCCATGAGGTTGAGAATGGGCGCGTTGTTCTTGTCGATCCGGAGCGCGCTCTCGCAGACCAGCTCGCCCACATCGACCTGTCCCTTGCGGAACAGGGCGATGGCCATGTTGAGGTACGCGTTCATGTTGCTCGGATCGCCCAGGAGCGCGATGCGGCAGTGCTTGATGGCCTCGTCGAGGTTCCCCTCGTTGAGTGCCTTCTGGGAGAGGAAGTTGCGGGCCGGAGCACAGTACTTGTCCGCAAGCAGTGCCTGGTCGATGAGGGCGAGGGCCTTGTCGTTCTCGTTGTTGAGAGCGGCCAGCACGCCGAGCTGGGCGGTGGCCTCGGAGAAGTCCGGGGCCTTGGCCAGGACCTGCTGGAAGTAGTCCGCGGCCTTGTCTCGGATTCCGAGGCGGAGGTAGAACACTCCGAGGTCGTACAGGGCCTCGATGAGCGGCTCGGTTCCGCCGGCCAGGCGGAGCAGCTCGGCCTCGACCTGGCTGCCCTGTGCAAGCTGATCCGGCTCGGCCTTGAGCCGCTCCAGTGCCTTGCGGAGGTCGGCGCCGGGGCCGGTCTCCTCGACCGGAGCTGCGGCCTCGGTCACTTCGGTCTCTTCGCCCTCTCCGTTGGCCTGGACGTCTACCGGTGAATCGCCCGTCGGGGATTCCTCGAGCGGTGAATCGCCTGTGGCGGGGGTATCCTGGGCCGGCTGCGCGGCAGCCGGCAGCGCAGCCAGGACAAGCAAGAGGCAGGTTGGAATGGACAGCAGCGTTCTCATTTCGCCTCACCTCCGGGTGCGGGCGTGCTTCCGGACTCGTCGGCCGATGCCTTGAACACGGTCACCTTGCGCAGCTTGAAGTCCGGGGGATTGGCCCCGATGGACAGGAAGCCGGGACGGACGCGGTATTCTTTCATGCCTGCGAACTGGAATTCCAGGACCGACAGGCGCTGTTCGGCCTTTTCCGTGTAGTCGTTGAAGATGTGGTTGGTTTTTGCCTCCTCGAGGCACTTCTTGTACGCGGCAGCGGCCTTGGTGCGGAATGCCTGGGCAGCCTCGGAGAGCTGGAGCTTGTATTCTTCCTGTTCGTCCTCGGTGAGCCCGGGCGGCATGGGGGAGTTCTCGAAGTCATCTGCAAACTTCTCCCAGGCAGCGCCGATCTTGAAGAGCGCGGCGCTGTTCCAGTAAGGCTGCTTGAGGCTGAGGACCGTCAGGTAGAGCTTTTCGGCCTCCGTGGTGATGCGGATCTTCTTCTCCGTATCTTCCTTGAGCGTCTTTCGGGTCAGCTTGATGGAGACGGCCTCCTCGAACATGGCATCCGCATTGTTGAAGTAGGCCCAGGCGATGGCGGAGACGCCACGGCGGCCGACCTTCTTCCTGTCTTCGTCGGGCAGCTTCTTGAAGGTGTCGATGACGGCCTCGAACTGCTTGCGGGCCTCCTTGGTTTTCTTCTGGGCTGCGAGGCACTCTCCGATTTCCTGGTATGCGGCCAGGAGGAGGTTCACGCCGCCCGAGGCCCGATACTTTGCGAGGTAGTTGTTGTAGTGCTTGATGGCCTCGGAGTACTTCCCTTCCCGCTTGTAGAGGGTCCCGATGTCGAAGAAGACGGCCGGGACCTTGGGGTCCTTCTTGAAGAGGTTGATGTACCGCTCGTAGTTGCGGATGGCCTCCTGGTTCTGGCCCAGCCCCCGGCGGAACGCGGAGGCGAAGATCAGGGCCTCCTTGACTTTGACCTCCCTGGGGTGATCCTGGGCGTACTTCTCGTAGTAGTCCGCGGCCTGGTCGTACACCGCGGCGGCCCGGTAGGTTTCCGCAATCAGGTACAGTGCCCTGGGGCCCAACTTGGAAGACTTGGCGCAGCAGTTGTAGAGCTGGGCATTGGCCTTGAGGGCCTTCTCGTACTTCTTGGCCCGCTGGTAGTTGACCGCGGCGTTGTAGAGCGACTTGTCCATCAGCTTGGACTCGGGGAACTTGGCGGTGTAGTCCACGAAGCAGTCGGCCGCGGCCTCGAACTGCTTGTCGAACTCGTACTGGAAACATCGGTTGAACTTGGCCCGGTCGCGGATCTTGTTGATGATGGCCAGGAGCTCGCCCTGCGCCAGGGCGGGCATGGCATGCAGCTTGTCGGCCCAGGCGTTCAGGCTGTTGATGTCACGAAGCATGGTGAAGCTGGAGAGCAGGAGCTTGGCCGAGTCGGGGGCCACGTCGCTGCTGGGATACTGCTCCACCAGCTCGGCCAGACGGGGGGCTGCATCCTTGAAGTGGTTGAAATCGTAGAGGATTTTTGCAGCTGCGAACTTGGCCTGGATGAGCTCTTCCGGGTCATCCGAGCCGATCCCGACGAAACGGTCGCACGCGGTGACCATGTTGGCATACTGCTGGGGCATTTCCATTTCGGCAGCCTGGTCTTCTTCCTCCTCCCCCTTGACCACGGTCTTCTTCGAGGTATCGATGACCTTGTAGTAGCACATCAGCGCGGTGTAGGCGGCCTCCTTGGCGTACTTGCCCTGGGGGTCCATGGCGATGACGCGCTCGTACTCGACCACGGCCTTGGCGTAGTCCTCGAGCTGGTAGAGCAGGATGGCGTGGTTCATGAGCATCTGGTAGCGGCCGGGACCTTCGGGGAACAGCCGCAGGTAGTGGTCATACACCTCCTGGGCCAGGAGCATGGCCTTCTTCTCCATGGTCTTCTGGGCTTCGAAGTGGTAGGTGATGGCCATGTTGCGCAAGAGCTCCTCGACCTTCTCCTTTTCCTGGGCGATGACCGACGAGTTCTCCTTCTGGAGGGCTTCGTACAGCTCGACCATCCGGATGATCTCGGTGCGGGTCCGTCCCTTGTCTGCGGTCTTGTCCGCTGCCTCGACGATGTTGCGCTGGTAGGTGAGGACGGTGGGCGAATCCGGCTCTTCCGCGATGATGTTGCGGTACATGGTGATCGCCTTCTCGTACTCGCCCTGGTCGAGATAGAGGCGTGCGAGGCGGGCCGACAGGACCAGGTAGATCTCCGGTGCGATGCTCTTGAAGAACGGGATGGCCTTGGCTTCCTTGCCGATCTGGCTGTAGGCCAGGACGATGTCCTTCTGGGCCTCGGCCTTGAGCCCGATCTTGCCGGTGGTGCCTTCCTGCTCGGCCTTCATGGCGTACTGGATGACCTCGACGAACTTCTTGAAGGCCTCCTCGTATTCGCCCATGTTGTAGTGGCACCATGCCTGCTTGTAAATTGCAAACGGGTAGATCTTTGATTCTGGGAAGCTGACCACTCTCTTGTAGAATTCGCTTGCCGTATCGAACTCGTCCTGCTGGAAGTAGTACTCACCGACATTGACGAGGGCATCGGGGAGGTACTTGGATTCTGGGAAGCTGGTGATGAGCTGAGTGTAGTAATTATACCCTGCTTCGTAGTCGTTCATCTGGGTGCTGAAGTTGCCCAGGTAGAAGAGGACCATGTCCAGCTTGTCGTAGTCGGGGTACTTCTGCTCGATTTCCTGGAAGATCTTGATGGCCTTGCGGCGCCATTCCTTCTGCTGTTCGAGGAGGCCGTCCCGCTTGGCCTCGGCGAGGCGGACGCGCTCCTCGTCGTTGGCGTTCTGGGCTGCGAGGATCTCCTTGTCCATCTCGTCGGAGTAGGCCTGCATGAAGTAGCTCTCGGCCTTTTCCCAGTAGAGGTTGGCGAGGCGGGCGTAGTAGACCGGCTTTTCCGGGTCGTCCTCTTCCGCGTAATCGATGATGCGGTAGAGGGACTCGATGGCGGCCTGTAGCTTCTCCTCGGAGGCACTGGGCTTGACCCTGTAGAGGTCCTCGGCGGACAGGCCCGGTCTGGGCTTCTTGCCCTTGAGGTCCTCCTTGGGTTTGACCTCCTCCTTCTTGACTTCCCCCCCGGTGTCGATTTTGGGGACATAGTCCTTCCCCTGTCCGTAGGACGGGACCTGGGGGACGAGGGCGCCTAGGAGGGCGATGGCGATGATAAGGGCTCGTTTCATGGGTTCTCCCGCCTCGATGCTCCGCTAGGGTCTGGCCGCTGCCTTGGGGGCTTCCGGGCACAGGTTTTCAACGCGGAAAAGATAGGAATCCAGCTCGTCTTTCCAATACTCGCCGTCGAAGGGCCATGCGAGGTGGTCGTTGTCCCTGCGGACCACCCAGCCGGCGCTTTCTCCCTGGGCCTTTGCACCTTCGCGCTTGCCTTCGATGACTTCCTTGAGGGCATTGAGCGACTCGAACTTCACCTTCATGGCCTGGCCGACGAGGCGCTGGAGCTCGCGGCGCTTGAGGTCGAGGCGGGCACGGGCCTGCTCGCCGGTTTCGCCGATGGCCAGCTCGCGGTAGGTGACCAGCTCGCCGAGGAGGCGTTCTGCGAGGTCTTTCTGCACCGCGGCCTGGCGCATGCTTTCCAGCAGAGCTTCTTCGCGGTCGAGGGCCACGATGAAGGAGAAGAGGCGGTAGAGCTTCTTGTCCGCCAGGGCGAGGTTGAAGATCCGCTTGAGTTTCCTGGAGAAGCCCTTCCCCTTGGCGGAGAGGGATGCCAGCCAGTAGTAGAAGTCCGCGGGATCCTCGTTCTGGGCGAGTTGCGTGTTCATCTCCTTGCGGAGGTCATCGTACTCGCGGACGAACGCGTCGACGACGACGATGGCATCCTCGTAGCGGCAGTTGGAGAAGAGGATCACGGCCTGGAGCACTCGGGACTCGGGGAAGTACTGCTCCTCGAAGTAGGGGGAGTTGAGGGTGTGCAGGTTGCCCATGGCCCGCTCGTTGTTGCTGATGCGGAAGAAGGTCCAGCTCTTCTCGAACAGGGCCTGCAGCCAGTCGCCGGAGTACTTTTCGATCTCGTCGTAGTACTTGAGTGCCTTGTCGAAATCGCCGGTCGAGTAGAAGATCCGGGCGATCGCCATGATGGCCCGTGAGCGGAAGTCCTGGGCCAGGGCCGAGGGAGCGACGCTGCTCTGGACGTGGCGGAGCACTTCCTTGAAGGCATCGAGCGATTCCTTGGCCTTGTTGCGGCGGGCGTGGATCGCTCCGGTGAGGTAGGTGGCAGGCAGGTAGTGCGCCTCGGTCCTGGCATCGACCAGCTTGAGCGCGTCGAGCGCGGAATCGAGGTCGTCCTGGGTGTAGTAGAACTGGCCCACCGTGTGGGCGATCTCGTTCTTGAGCTCGGGCGGGAAGCTCTCGGGCGGATAGGCGGCCAGGTACTCCCGGACGCCCTGGAACCCGGGCACTTCCCGGGAGATCTGCACGAGCCAGGGCAGCGTCTTCACGAAGGAGGGGTGGGTGTCACCGCCGTCGACGATGCGGGCGAAGTAGGTGAACGACGAGTACACCAGGCCGAGGTTGTGGAGGTTGACGGCCATGGCGTACTCGGCCTCTTTGTAGTACTCCTCCACCGGTTCCCCACGCTCTAGGATGCCGTTGAAGGCAACGCAGGCCTCGTAGTAGTAGCCGTTTTCCGCCAGGGTGTTGCCTTCCTTGAGGAGCCCCAGGAAGAACTGGCGCTTGCCGGAATCCGCAGCGGCGGCAGCAGCGGCCGTCTCCTCGTCCTCCTGGCACAGTCCGACGTGGCTCCACAACCCGAGGCACAGGATCACGGCCAATGCAGACAACGGTCTCATCATCCCCTCTCCCTCGTGCGCGGTGCGTAAAGCTCCCTTAAAGAACTGACACTCATAGTCTCTTATTCCATAGGCGAGGGGAGGGGAGGTGTCAAGAAAAAACCGGGTCAGCGGGAGGGGGGGCCAAAGCCCTCTTTACAGACCCGGGTATCCTGTCGCATCATGCCGGCCGTGGTTTTTTCCGGGAGGAGGTCGGCCATGAGAGAGGTTCGCCCCGGCACGGTTGCCGGGTTCAGCTGCGTGGATTGCGGTCGAGAGCGCGATTTTGCGTTCCCCGCGTACCGTTGCGGGTGCGGCGGGAACCTGGAGGTCCGTTACGATGCGGCAGCGGTCCGTCGTGCGATCGGGAGGCCGTCGGTGGACGATCTGGGCCGTCGGGGCCACTGGGTCTGGATGCCGATGCTCCCGGTGACCGAGGAGGGGGTGCGCTCGTTCTCCCTGACGATCGGTGGTTCCCCTCTGGTCGAGCGCCGCGACCTGGCGCGGGAGGTCGGCGTGGGGCGACTGCTGCTCAAGGATGACACCAGGCTGCCGAGCGCCTCGTTCAAGGACCGGGCATCATCGGTCCTGGTGGCCATGGCTGCGGAGCGTGGGATCCGGCGGGTGTGCACCGCGTCCACGGGCAATGCCGGCTGCTCCATGGCGTGTCTGTGCGCGGATGCCGGCCTCGAAGCGGTGGTGTTCGTTCCGGCCACGGCCCCCAAGGCCAAGATTGCCCAGCTCCTCTTCTACGGGGCCCGGGTCATCAAGGTGGCGGGGACCTACGATGATGCCTTCGACCTGTGCTGGAAGCTGTCCCAGAAGCACGGGTGGCTGAACCGGAGCACGGGGTGGAACCCGTTCACCCGGGAGGGGAAGAAGACCGTGTCCCTGGAGATCGTGCAGCAGCTCGACTGGCAGGTTCCGGATGCGGTCCTGGTCCCGGTCGGCGACGGCAACATAATCTCGGGCGTGTGGAAGGGGTTCCGGGATCTGCGGATGGCGGGGCTGATCTCGACGCTGCCCCGGATCATCGCGGTGCAGTCGACTCTGAGCAATGCGGTGAGCCTGGCGGTAGGACGCGTCCGCAAGGGGATGAACCCCGTGGCGGCGGTGCTGCCGGTGCGGGCCACCACGCGGGCCGATTCCATCAGCGTCGACCTGCCGCGGGACGGGGTGGCCGCGGTCAAGGCGGTCACCGAGAGCGGCGGGGACGTGGTGGAAGTCAGCGATGACGAGATCCGAAAGGCGATCGTGACTCTGGCCGGGAAGACCGGGATCTTCTCCGAGCCGGCCGGTGCAACGGCCTATGCCGGGTTATCCCGCTGGCTGGAACGGCAACCCGATGCCTCCCGGCTCAACGTAGTCTGCCTGGTGACGGGCAACGGCCTCAAGGATGTCGAAGCCGCGGCCGCGCTGCTGCCGCTACCGATCGAGGTGAAGGCCGGGGCGGAGGAAGTGCCGGGGTTGGGGGGGTGAGAGGCAAGATCCCCCCTCCTAGCCTCCCCCAAGGGGGAGGTCGCAGTGAGGAGGCAGATCCGACGTGGGCACTGCGGCCGCCCCACGTGGGGGCGGCGCGAGGGGCCCCGCCCCGAGCGGTGGGGGCACCTCCCCGGGCTGTTCCTGCCAGGCAGCAGATTCCGCGACAAAGGCAGTGCCTTACCGAACGTCCCGCAGGAATGCCAGAGACCGCAGGTTGCCGCCGAACATCCGGACCAGGAAGGGCTCGAACCGATCCAGCAGCGGTTCCGCGATCGGGGACAGGTCGGGGCCCAGGGGGAAGTCGGTCGGATCGCCTTCTGCCAGGGCCAGGAGCTGCAGCTCGTGCCGTTCGAGGCGGATCCCTCCCGGGCGGTGCTCCGCGTGCGGGCCGCACAGGAGCTCGCCGGTGGAAGGGTCGAGCCATGCATCGGACGGAGAACCCTGCGTCAATGGGGTGGCGCAAGCACACCGCGTGCAGGCCAGCGGCCGGGGGAGCAGGCGGAGCCGGTGCAGGATCCCGGCTGCCGCCATGAGCGCCGCAGGTCCGCCGGCCACCTCGTGGACCGAATCAAGCCTCGCCAGCAGGGCGCACGCAAATGCATGGAGAGCGGGGGCCTCGTCCGCCTCCAGGTGGGCTCTCAACAGCAGCTCGGCCAGCAGCGATGCGGCTGCCACCCGCCCGACATCCGAGCGGATGTTCCACCACACCTCGACCACGTTGGCCTCTTCGAGGGTCGGCATGCCGCGGCCGGTGCGCGAGGAGAGCTTGATGTCTGCCAGGGTGAGCCGGTCGAGCCCCGACGGAAACCGCTTCCTGCTGGAACGGGCGGAGCGGGCCATGGCACTCAGGTTGCCCCGGTCCGGGAGGAACAGCCTTACCACCAGGTCCGCTTCGCGGAACGGATGCGTGTCCAGCAGGAGGGCCCGGGTCTCGAGCGTTCCGATCATCCTCCGACCGCAGTCAGGAGCCCGGTGGACACGACGAAGTAGACCAGGAGGCCCAGCACGTCCACCGCAGAGGTGACGAACGGACCGGTCGCGACGGCCGGGTCGACGTGCAGCTTCTCGAGGATGATCGGCAGCAGCGTTCCCACCGTGACCGCGATGCACATGGCCAGCACCATCGATGTCGCCACGGACATGCCGTACACGTAGTCACCGCCCGAGAACAGGAAGCTCACGCCGCCGACGATCAGACCGTAGGCGGCCCCGAGGGTCAGGGCCACGCGGATCTCGCGCCAGTACACCGCCAGCATCTTCTTGGGGTCGACGTAGCCGGTGGCAAGCCCCCGCACGATGACCGTGGCCGACTGGGTTCCGATGTTGCCACCCATGGCCATGATGATGGGCATGAACAAGGCCAGGTAGTGGTGAGTCTGCAACTGCCCGATGAACGGGCTGATGACCGCAGCGCCGATGAGCTCACCGATGCAGCTCACCAGGAGCCACGGGAAACGGGCCTTGACGCTCTTGGCCACATTGCCGGTTTCCACCAGCTCCATGCCGGCACCGGCCATCTTCAGGATGTCCTCCGTGGCCTCCTCCCGGATGACGTCGATGACGTCGTCCACGGTGACGATTCCCTCGAGCACGTTGTTGTCGTTGACCACCGGGACCGCCAGCAGGTTGTACCGGGCGACGGCACGGGCCACGTCCTCCTGATCGGTGTGGAGGCGGACGCTGACGACGTTGGGCTCCATGATCTGCTTGAGCACCGTCGAAGGCTGCACGATTACGAGCTTGCGCAGGGACAGGACGCCCACGAGCTGACGATGATCGTTCACCACGTAAGTGTAGAACGCCATGTCCACGTCCTTGCTGGTCCGGATCGACTCGATGGCCTCCTGGGCCGTGAGGTTCTCGTGCAATGCGATGAAGTCGGTGGTCATGATGCCACCGGCCGTGTCTTCACCGTACTTCAGCAGGTCCCCGAGATCCTCGGCATCGGTGCGTCCGAACGCGGCCAGGACCTGCTTGGAGAGATCCTCCGGCAGGCGGGCGAGCAGGTCGGCCGCGTCGTCGTTCTCCATGGACTGGAGAAGCTTGACGACATCCGGGATGGGCATGTGCGAAAGGAACTCGGCCGCGTCCTCGTGCAGCATCTCGGACAGGACTTCGGCCTGGGCTTCGACCCCGTTGATGAGGTGGAAGAGCACGTCCCGGCGCCCGTTGTCGAAATGGGAGATCACCGCGGCAAGGTCCGCAGGGTGCGTCTTGTCGAAAATCCGCCGGATGCTGGGCTGGGCATCACGCCTCAGCAGGCGTTGTGTGGTATCGATGAGGAGCTGTTGCTTCTTCCCCAGCATGGGAGCACCTCCACCCCCATCCTGAGGGGGGTTGGCGACCTATTTCCCCGAATCCACCGGCGAGAACGTCCGGGTGGTCCCGGAGTCCGCATCCGTGGATTCCATGGACGTCACGGTACGGCCGGTCTCTCCTGCCGTGGACGTCAGGAAGTAGGCGCTCAACATGGCCAGGAGGGCAAACACGAGAACCAGCAGGTGGGCCACCTTGAAGCGGTGCCCCGGTGCCTCGGTCTCGTTCATCGGGACGCCGGAGAACGGGCTGGCCAGGGAAGACGGAGAGGTCTGGGTATCCAGCACTTCCAGCGCCCGCTCCGCAGGCTGCTTGAGGTGCTCCATGTACGACCGTACGAACCCACGCAGAAACACGCCCTGTGGGCAGGCATCGAGCCTGTCGGCCTCGATACTCTGGAGCAACGAGGTTCGGATGCGGGTGGCGGAGGCAATCTGTTCCAGGGAAACGCCGGCTTTCTCTCTCTGCTGCTTCAGATAGTTGCCTATGGTCTCCATCGCTTCTCCTTCCCCCTGTGATCCGGTCCGGACGATCAACCCTGCAACCTCTAGCAAAGCACCTCCGGGATGTCAACCAAAACGTTCGCAGTGCAAACGGGCACGCGAGTGGGCATGAGCGCGCACAATTCGGAGCGGGTCGCGTCAGGCGAAAAGGGGCGAAACACGAGTCAGAGCCGCGTGCTGTACGGGAAGCGGAAATGGAGCAGCAGGTAGACCTGGCCGTTGTGCCAGACGCTGGTGTCGAGAACGTCGTCTCCGAGCTCCTCCCAGAAGTCGCGGCCCACTCGCTGCGGCACATACACGTAGGAGTCCCACCCGAACGACACCAGAAACGATTTGGCCAATGCAATCTGAATATCAAGTTTTGCATCGACTCCTGGGCGAAGGAAATGCATTGAATCGTCATCAAAGCCATCGTCGGTCCAGGTTGATCCCGCCATCCAGGCATACGTGAGCACGGCCCCGCCCGAGATGCTGACCTTGAGTGGTCCGGCATTGAGCAGGGACAGTCCGAGAGATACCGGTCGCCACGTGATTCCCCACATCTGGGTGTTGTCGATGGCAGGTGAGAGCAGGAGCGAATCGGGCAGCCACCAGAACGGCCGATACGAAATCTCCGTGACGCTGGCAGCAGCCTTCCGGTACTTCTTGGGGATCCGATTCTTGTTGGCCTGGATGGTTTCCTGGTCGATGATGGCAGCCAGGTCCAGCTTGAGCCCCCAGTGGGCGAGCTGCCCTCCGAGCGCTCCGAAGAAGTGGTTCCCGGCAGGCCCCGCCGCCAGGTCCACAGGCACGATGATCGCAGACTTGGCCTTGGCTCCCTTGCCCCCCTTCTTCCCCTTCTTCTTGCCGGCAGCTGCGGCCTCGGCCGACACGGCGCAAACGACCATCAGCATGGCGACGAACAGGGAGAGAAGACGCATCTTCATGGCACCCTCCGGATGTGGTTACTTCTGGGGCGTGGGACTGTCCTTCTCCTCGGTGACGAAGGGGGTGCGGCGGGCGTCCGGTTCCGCCGGCGGTCCGATGGTCTCGATGGTCCAGCTTCCGCGGTGTCGGACCCAGTGCTGGACCTCGAGGCCCGTTTGCAGCGTGGTGTCACGGGTCGTGTACCAGGTGTAGCGAACGAGGACCTTTGCATGGTCACCGTCCTCGTGCATGACCACGTCGACCACCTCGCTCTCGGCAAGCTCCAGGGCCTCCGAGCGTTTTCGGATCTCCTGGGCGAGGGTCCCGTCCGTCCCCACCGCGTAGCGGGCCACGACCGGGTAGTGCTTCCATGTCACCGCCTCCACCAGGTCGCGGACGGCCAGCGGCAACTGCCGGGAAGGGTCGGACGTGGCCGAGCACGACCATGCAAGTGACCAGGCAAGGAGCAGCGCCGCAGATTTCGGGAAACGGGGAAGTGTTGGGGAGAGCACGGAGCCGACCCTACTTCGCCGGTTCGGCAGGCTTGTCGGCCGCGGGCTGGGCGGCACCGGCCGCGGGCTGAGCGCCTTCGGCCGGCTGTGCAGCGGGCTGACCTTCGGCAGAGGGCTGAGCGCCTTCGGCCGGCTGTGCAGCGGGCTGACCTTCGGCCGCGGGCTGACCTTCGGCCGCGGGCTGAGCGCCTTCGGCCGGCTGTGCGGCGGGCTGACCTTCGGCCGCGGGCTGAGCGCCTTCGGCCGGCTGTGCAGCGGGCTGACCTTCGGCTGCCTTCTTTTCCTCGGCCTCTGCCGTGGCCTTCTCCTCTTCGATCTTTTGCTTGCGGACGGTATCGAACTGGCGAATGGCCGTGTCCGCAAAGATCTCGAACAACGGGTAGGACTCCTTGAAGGCAGCGAGCTGGGCTTCGTCGAGCTTCTTGTCTGCAAGGAACTGAGCCAGCAGCTTGTCGATGCTCGCCCGGATGGCCGTGGTCAGCGTGGAGTACCTGGCGAATGCCTCGTCCGGGACTCCCCAACGCTTCTGGGTTTCGAGGTCGCCAAACACGGCAACATCCTGGAACAGGTGCCACAAATCATCATAATTTTCCATGAGGAAGTTTACGAGATTGGTGTCGGGAGCGAAGTAGCGACCCGCGTCGAAATCCTGGTTGGCGGCATCCTCGATGATGGAGCGGGTGTTCCACTTCTGGGTGGCCGGATCCTGTTCGGACCACTCGATCTTCCCGGTGACGGCGAGGATGGACCCGAGGGTGTACTTCTCGGGCAGCTCGAGGAATTCCCGGTACTCCTTGATGTCCGGTTCGGAGAGGCCGCGGACGCCCTGGCTCTTGTCGAAATCCTCTTTGGCCATGCCGAGAGCGATGCCGACGAACTTGTCGATGACCCCGCGGAGATCGGGGTCGTCGAGGGCCCACTTGCGGGTCTTGCCGAGGACCTTCTGGACCTTGGCTTCCAGCACGCCCTGCTCGACAGCGGCCTTGAGGTAGGCACGGGCCTTGGCCTTGATGTAGAACTTGCGCTCGATCTCCCGCTTCATGATCCCGAGGATGACGGCCGAGCGGTAGATGTCCTGGGTGAAGCCGAAGAAGTCGAGCTTCTTCTTGGTGAGCTTGTCTTCCGCTTCCTTCTGGCAGGCAATCGCTGTGTTCTCGATGTACTTCTCGACCGCTGCGGTATCGCTGGCGGGCGGATAGTCCTTGATCTTGGTGAAGCAGATGTAGCGGACAGCCTTCTGGTACTTGCGCATGAGCTCGGCCAGCTTCTCCTTCTGCTGCTGGTAGCGCTCCTGGCGCTTCTTGATCTCGTCGCGGTAGGTCTTTTCGAGCTCGTCCGCGGTGAGTGCGAGGTCGGCAAGCATCCGCTGGCGGACTTTCTCGATCTCGTCGGGGGAGAGGAGCTTGTCCTTGAGCGCACTGACCTTGAGCTCCTGGAACTCCCGGGCCAGGGCAATGCCCTTGATGGCATTCTGGGCCACGATTCCGAAAGTGACCCCGGGGCCGAAGTACTCGGAGACGTCGGAGGCATCGGTAGCCACCTTCTGGAGGAACTCGAGCGAACGGGGAGTCCCGAGGTACTTGAAGCCCGCAATGGACATGAGCCGCTTGACCTTGAGGTCGGATGCCAACCAGTCCTCGACGAGCGGGGTCACCTTGGCGTCGACCCGCTTGTCCAACTCGGCCAGGAAGGCCGGATCGATGAGGAAGTCGGGCTTCTCGGCAGGGGCCGGGGCAGCGGCCGGGGCGGCAGCGGCATCCGCGGGCTTGTCAGCGGCCGGGGCGGCAGCGGCATCCGCGGGCTTGTCAGCGGCCGGGGCGGCAGCCGGAGCAGCCGCGGCAGCCGCGGCCTGTTCTTTCTGCCAGCGGTCCTCGAACTCCTTGAGCAGGGCTTCGCGCTGCTTTTCGACGAGCGGATCGAGGAAGTCGGAGACGACGCCGTAGAAGAACTTGGCCGGGTGGAATCCCTTGACCGAGAGGTAGGCCTTCCAACTGGTCTGCTTCTCGCCGTCGACTTCCTTCTCGATGACCAGCGGGACATCCTTGAGCCCCTGGACCTGGGACTTCTCCAGGAAGATCTGGGCCTGCTTGAGGCGGCCCATGCCGGTGTTGTCCCGGATTTCGGGCAGCTTGTTGACGACGACGGACAGGACCTTGTCGATGTGCTTGTTGATTTCCTTTTCCGGGACGACCGCGTCGAACATCCTCTCTGCGATGATGAGGGATTCGTACTGGGTGGCCGGGTCGACATTGGGGTTGCGGGCCAGGTCGAGGAGGTAGAGGACGGCCGCGGTCGAGTCGAACTTCTCGACGATGACCACATCCTGGGGATCGAAGAAGGCTTCCTTGTCGGTCTCCATCTGCTTGAACAGGGCCTTGTGATGGCGCTTGAGCGCTTCGAGGGCATCGGCCTTGTACTTGGTGGCGAGGGCCTTTTTCTCGGCGTCCTCTTCGTCCGGGTTGTAGAAGGAGAAGATGTACTCGATGGAGGAGAGGAGGCCCCAGGCTTCGGACTCGACCCGCTTTTCGATGAGGATGAGAACGTAGGGAACCGCGAAGTCGCCCAGGTCACGGACCTGGCTGAGCGCGACCTTCTTGCTGATGAGCTCCCAGATTTCCTCCTTGGTCTTGTCCAGGCCGACACCGGCAAAGGCCCAGGCCGTGATGGCCTTCTGGGAATCGATGCGGTGCTTCTCGTCCACGGTTCCGAGGAGCTGGAACAACCCGTCTCTTGCAGTCTGGGCCTGCTCCTCGGTGCCTGAACCGAGAGATTCGATGAGCTTCTCCGCAACAGCGGAGGCCAACTCTTCGGGATTGGGGTACTTGGTCACGATGCCGCGGATGTTTGCGCTCCAGCCGTTTTCGACAAGCACCTGGATCGCCCGGGTCTTGATGTGGAGCGGCTGGTCCTCGTCCTGCATGAGCTCGCTGATGCGCTTGAGACCTTCCTCGTTCTGGGACCACTTGGTGAGGTCATCGTCGGTGATGGGACCGCACGCGACAGCCATGGAAACGAGGGCCGAAAACAGGAGTGCCAGAATGCCCTTTCCTCGACTGGAGAAGCCCTGAAGATGCATGGAAAACCCTCCTCACAGGTCAGCTCCGGCCACTCTAGCACGCTCCCCCCGAAAGTCAAGGGTGCAAAACCATGCATGACATGGGATAAAAAGAGGTCCCGGGACGTGCCGCCGACAGGGGACTGCGGACCGGAGATTGACACCCGGACCCCGATGCTTTACAACGGTCTGGCATCGAGGTGGCGCATGCGGCGGCTTTCCATTCCCGGTCTCGTGGTCCTGGCACTGCTCGTCGCTTCGGCGGTCACGGTGCTGGCCCTGTTTCCGCCCGAGAAGCCGCAGATCCGGCAGTACCGTATCGGAGAGCAGGGGCTGGCCGAGCAGGAGCGGCTCGCCCGCGGCCACCTGGAAGCCGTCGTCCTCATGGAGATCGATGGCCATCCCGTCACCGCACAGGAGCTCGCCGATGCGCTGGGCCGTCTCCCTCCGTACCAGCGCTACTACTACTCCAACCCGGAGAAGGTCGAGGTGTTCGCGCAGAACTACGCGCTCGTGCACCTGCTCGCAAGCAGGGCGCTCGCAGCCGGGCTCGAAACCGACCCGTACGTGCGCCTGGCCCTGGAGGAGGAACTGGCTGCCCGCTACAAGTCGGATTGGCTGGCGTCCGCAGTGAAAGCCTCGGACCTGCCGCCCGACGACGGAGATTCCGCGGCCAGGGCGGCCCTGCTCGAGCAGAGGCGACAGGCCGCGTGGGCTGCCCATCTCCGCAAGCTGACGATGTCCCCCAATCCGTGAGGTGAACCCCATGTCCAGCATGAACGATCGAACGATTCCAGCGCAGACTCGGTCCGTTCCGAGTGGCTCGCCCGAGGCCGGAGTGGGCTCGTTCCTCGCCGTCCTGCTTGCCGTCGCCCTGCTCGTGGCCGTGTCGTGCGGTAAGGGCGAGGCACCGTCGGGGACGCCGACGCAGGCCGGAGGAAAGGCCTCCGCAGAGGCGGCCGGGGCTCAGGGTTCCGACCCGTCGAAGCCCGCTGTGACACCGGAGAAGGCGGCCGGAACCGCCCAGCCCGCTGCCGCTGGTGCGGCCGTCGCAGGAAGCGCAGAAACTGCGGGGAGTGCGGCCGAAAAAGCGGCGGAGGGCCCTGCCGGAGCATCGCCGGATCCAGGCAAGGACGAGGCCGCCGGAAAAGCGGGGCAGCCCGGGCCGAACGGACCGTCCGGGACTCCGGAGTCCGAGCGGGAGCGGGCCACCCGCCAGCTCGCATCCGAGCATGCGCCGGCCCCCGGTGAGCCGGTCGTGGCCTGGACCGAGGGCAGGAAGGTCTACCGCCCGGACTTCGAGAGCTATCTCGGTCGGCTTCCGGTCTTCCAGAAGCGGGAGCTGGCTTCGCTGGAGAAGAAGCGTGAGCTGTTGTTGAACTACATCAAGTTCGACACGCTGGCCGACCTGGCGAAGAAGGAAGGGCTCGACCAGGACCCGGACGTGCTTCTCGCGGCCAGGACCGAGATGGTCAAGAAGTACATCCAGAAGAAATTCGGAGAGGATGCCAAAATTGACGTTGCAGAAGATGAGATAAAGGCGCATTATGAGAGGGATGTTCTAATGTATAATAAGCCGGAGCGGGTGCGGGTGAGTCACATCCTGCTTCCCGACCGGGTCCAGGCGGAGAAGGTCCTCCAGGAACTGAAGGGGGTTCTGGCGTCTCCGGATTCCAGCACGAGGCAGGCATTCCGGGAGTTCGTCCGCAAGTACAGCACGGACGAGGCGACGAACAGCCGGGGGGGAGACCTCCTGTTCTTCTCCCGGGAGGGGCAGGTGGACGGCAGCGAGGTCAAGGTGGATCCGGCCGTGGTTTCCGCCGCGTTTGCGATGCAGAACATCGACCAGGTCAGCGACGTGGTGGAAGGGAAGGACGGGTTTCACATCCTGATGCTGATGAACCGCCGGGAGAAGGTCGAGAAGCCGCTCGACTCGGTTCGTGAGGACATCCGGCAGAACATTGCCCGGGAGAAGCTCGACGTGATGCGGCGGGAGTTCATGGACAAGCTGGTGGACTTCTCGGTCTGGCAGGTCGAGGTGGTGGAGCTGAACAAGGTCGTGGTGGAGGACGTGCCGCCCTCGCCGGCCGCGGTCAAGGAGCGTGTGGACAGCATCCAGTCGAAGGGGAAGGAGGAATCCGCCCCGCCCAAAGCGGAGTAGATGATGCGAATGGTGGTTGCAGTGCTTGCCGTCCTGGCCTGTGTCGAGGGGGCGGTTCTGGCTCAGGAAGAGGTGCCGGGGCAGCTTCTGGACGGCATCGTGGCGGTGGTCGGCGAGGAGCCGGTGACGCGTTCCGAGCTGTCGGAGATGCTGGTGTTCCAGGGGCGCCTGCTCAAGGCCCGCACGGATGCCGGCCTGCCTTCGGACGAGGCGGACAAGGAGTTTGCGAGGCTGCAGCAGGAGACGCTCAAGCACCTCGTGGACAACCGGCTGATCCTGCTGGCTGCCAAGGCGGACGGGATGTCGGTGGGGGACGAGGTCCGGCGGCGGATCGAGAAGCTCAAGGCCTCGTTTGCCGGAGACGTGGCGAAGCTGGAGAAGTACCTGGCTGCCCAGGGGTTCGGCTCGCTGGCCGACTACGAGCGGCAGATGGGGGAGGAGATGCTCCGGCAGCGGATGGTGTTCGCTCAGGTCCGGCCGAGAGCGGAGATCTCGGACCGTGAGGCGCAGGCCGCGTTCGAGGAGCGTTTCCAGGGCAAGCGGGCCGAGGCCATGGAGTGCAAAGGGGCCGTGGTGTCGCAGTATGCCCTGGAGCAGGTCTGGTTCCCCCTCCCCGAGGATGCCGGTCCGGAACAGGTACTGGCCGCGTACGGGCAGGCCTATGCTTGCTACCTTCGGATCGTAAAGGGGGAGCTTGGGGGGGCCGAGGCACCGGAGAAATGCGCGGGAGAGGTGGTGGCGCAGTTCGGCGATCTGGGCGAGGTGGACGAGACCAAGACCTTCGAGCGGTCGTTCCAGGATGCATTCGACGGGTTGCGGAATGAGTCCGGGAAGCAGTGCTCCCCGCCGTTCCTCCACAAGGACGGCGTGCGGATCCTTCGCATCACGGGGACCAGCGAGGAGTGCATCGACGATGCCGAAGAGGTAACGCAGCTCAAGGACACGTTGCGGGGGCGGCTCGAGGAAGAGAAGTTCGAGAAGGTCATGGACTGGTGGCTCGAGGAGCTGCGAGGGAAGTTCCGGGTCGAGCTCAAGGCGCTGTGACGGTCTTTGCGTTCTCCCCGGGGCCCTCCGGGAACCCTGCTCCCAACCTGCATTTCCGCATCTTGTAACTTTCCGAAATCACAAAGAAAACCTAGTGTCCGGGATCGTCTGGCGTTCCTGGTGACGATAACGGTGGCGACAACTGCACCACAACCAGGAGGGTCGACGATGAAAAGCTACCGTTTGCTGATTGCCCGGATGGGTTTCGTGTTCGCGGTTTCGGGACTGATGTGCGCCCAGGGTCTGCTGGCATCCTGCTCGGACGGGGATCCGACGAGGCAGGAGGCGCTGCCCGACGGGTTGGAGGAGGCGGCTCCGGAGGTCCTGTTCCTGGGGGATGACCCGAGCGGCTCCCCGGAGGTCGTCGAGGAGGATCTGGCCGGCCTCGGGGACGACGTTCCGGGCCAGGCGTTGTCCGGGGACGAGGGGTGCCAGTCGGACGAGGAGTGCCAGTCGGGCCTGTGCCTGGATGGTCCGGCCGGGGGGGAATGCGCAAAGCTCTGCGGGATGGAAGGCTGCCCCGAGGGATTCGCCTGCCGTGGGCTCGCAGTCTCCGGCCCGGATCCCGTATCGATCTGCCTGCCGGACGAGATCCCGTTCTGCCGGCCGTGCGCGGGGGACGGCGACTGCGTGCGCTACCCGCTGGACGAGGAGAGCTTCTGCCGGTCCAACGGTCCGGCCGGGGCTTTCTGCACGACCTCCTGCTCCGAGGACCGGCCGTGTCCGGAGGGCCACCAGTGCGGTCCGGAGGGCTACTGCGTCCTGCAAGGGGCATGCGACTGCACCGCGCTTGCTTCGAACATCGGTTACTCCACGGATTGCCAGGTGACGAATGAGGTCGGCGTGTGCGGCGGGGAGCGCTGGTGCTCCGCCAACGGTCTCACCGAGTGCGATGCCTCGACCCCGCAGAAGGAGGCATGCAACCTGCTGGATGACGACTGCGACGGTGCGGTCGACGAGGGGATTGCGTTCCTGCCGTGCCAGAAGGCCAACTCGAACGGCGTGTGCGATGGGACGACTGCCTGCGAGGCGGGCCAGACCGTCTGCAAGGCCATGGAGCCCAAGGCCGAGTCGTGCAACGGCAGCGACGATGACTGCGACGGGGAGATCGACGAGGCGGGTGCGGCCGGCTGCGAGGTGGGCTTCGAGGATCTGGACGGGGACGGTTTCGGGGGCCTGAAGTCCGTGTGCACGTGCAAGCCGCAGCCGGGCTACGTAACCAACTCCCTGGATTGCAACGACCAGGATGCCACGATGTTGCCGGGGGGAATCGAGGTCTGCGACGGCAAGGACAACGACTGCAATTCCGTGATCGACGATCTGTGCGACATGGACGGTGACGGCTACTGCGGGAAGCCGCCCGTCGTGTTCGGTCCCGGGTACGTGTGCGCCCATGCCGAGTTGGATTGCGACGACTACGACGGCGCCATCCACCCCGGTGCCGAGGAGGCGTGCGATGCGATCGACAACGACTGCGACCTGGTGCAGGACGAGGGGTGCGACCTCGACGGGGATGGCTACTGCGGGAAGCCGGCGCTGGTATCCGGCCTTGCGTTGGTCTGCAAGTACCCCTCTCTCGACTGCAACGACGGGGATGCCGAGGTGCACCCGGATGCAACGGAGTCGTGCAACTTCGTGGACGACGACTGCGACGGCAAGAAGGACGAGAGCTGCGACCTCGACAAGGACGGCTTCTGCGCAGGAACCGTGCCGGCCCAGGTCAAGGGGTGCAAGGGGCTGAGCGGTCCGGCAGCCCTGCTCTGCGCCAAGCAGTTCCAGGACCAGATCTGCCCGCAGGGGTTTGCGGATTGCGACGATGACAATGCGATGGTTTACCCCGGGGCTGCCGAGGTGTGCGACGACGACGACAACGACTGCGACCTGCTGGTGGACGAAGGGCTCGACCAGGACTCTGACGGCTGGTGCTCGGTGGCCGCGGACATCGGCAAGAGCTGTCTGGCGTGTCCGGAGGGGCTCAAGGACTGCAATGACAAGCAGGCAGCGGTCCACCCGGGAGCGGACGACGAGCCCGACGCATCCGCACTGGATGCCAACTGTGACGGAATCGACGGCGACGCGGCCTCGTGCGTCTTTGTCGATGCCTCCAGTGGAAACGACTACTGGGACGGGACGCCCAAGCAGCCCAAGGCGACGATCGGGTCGGCTCTGGCTGAGGCCGTGTCAAAGCCATGGCGCAACTGCATCCTGCTGTCCAAGGCCCCGGTGACCGTGAACGGGTTCGTCCTTCCTGCCGGGATCTCGCTGTGGGGCGGGTATGATGCCAAGGCCGGCTGGAGCGTGCCGAACGCGACCAGCAGGACGTCGTTTGCCGGCAGCAGCACGGCCATCCTCATCGAGAACAACCAGAAAGCCATGTCAGTGGGCCGGCTGACGATCAAGGCAGCCGACGGCGGGGATGGAAAGGGGACGTCGGGCAGCGGCGGAGACTCGATCGGGATCCTGGTGCGCAACAGCACGAACCTGCTGCTCTCGGCCCTGGAGGTACAGGCCGGGAAGGGGGGGATGGGAGTGGCCGGGCTGGCCGGGGCCAAAGGGCTGAACGGCAAGCAGGGCGACTCCGGTCCGGGCTGGTGCGAGCCCAATTGCCTGGTCGGCGGCGCCAAGTGCGATCCGATTGCCTCAGGGGCCAAGGGGGCCGGCAAACTGACCTGTGGAGGTGCCGGCGGGCGGAACCAGGCGTGGGTTGCCGGGGGGGCTGACTGGGACATGTACATCGCACAGCAGTACGGCTACACCGTGGGGAATCACTGGGGATGGGGCTACCCGTCCTGCTGTTTCATGAAGATGGGACCCAAGGCGGGCGGCGCACCGGGACAGAAGGGGCCGGAAGAGGCCGGCGACGGGCTGAACGGCCAGGCCGGCGTAGCCGGTGCGCCCGGTACCGCGGGGTCGGGCGGCCAGGGGCTTCCCATGATGGGGTCCAAGGGGGTCGTGGCTCCTGTCGGAGATGACGGGGGTGCAGGCACGGACGGTTGCGGCGGCGGTGGCGGAGGCTGGGGTGACAACTGGGATTCGTTCCTCAATTGCGAGCAGTGGGGTGGCGGCGGCGGTGGTGGCGGCAGCGGCGGGACCGCAGGGACCGGCGGCTTTGGCGGCAAGGGGGGCGGCAACTCGATTGCGGTGATGTCCTACAAGTCCAAGGTCAAGGTGGAGAACAGCGCTCTCAAGTCGTACACCGGCGGGGCCGGTGGTGCAGGCGGAACCGGCGGGATCGGCGGTGCGGGCGGCATGGGCGGGGCCGGGGGCGAGGGCAACAAGTCGGGCAACGGCGGCGACGGCGGCGACGGCGGAGCCGGGGGTGTCGGAGCGGGGGGCGGCGGTGGTGCAGGCGGATCCAGCATCTCGATGGCGTTCTCCTGCGGGTCGGCCCCGGTGCTTTCCCAGGTGAAGCTGGTCCCGGGGACCGGCGGCAGCGGCGGGAAGGCCGGCAAGTCAGGCTCCGGAAGCACTTCTCCTTCCTCGCTCGGGAAGTCCGGACAGGCGTTCGATCAGGTCTGCCTCCAGACCCTCTGAGCCCCCCCATGAGCTCCTCTCCAATCCCGTTTTCCACTGGAAGCCGATCTTTGACAATCCTCCCTGATGATGTAGCTTGGGGTGGCCTGACGAGAGAGGTGAGCGCAGGTGCGCGTGTGCCCCGAGTGTAAGAACCGTTTCGAGGACGGGACGGAGCGTTGCCCCCAGGACGGAGCTGCCCTGGTCGAGCTGCGGGACGACGACCACACCGTCATGGTCGAACGGCAGGAGCTCCAGCGCCTTCAGGCCCTCGAGGCGGGACGCAGCCGTTACACCATCATCGAGCGCATCGGCCAGGGAGGATGGGGGGGCGTCTACCGGGCCTATCAGCACTCCACCCGCCGGGAGGTGGCGCTCAAGGTCCTGCGCCGGGACGTGGCCGAGGACGTGTCCGCCCGCCGCCGCTTCCACCGGGAGGCCGAGGCGATCAGCCGTCTCAAGCATCCCAACTCCGTGACCATCTTCGATTTCGGCGAAACCCCGGACGGCCTCCTGTTCATCGCCATGGAGTACATCGAAGGGTCGAGCCTGGATCAGGCCATCCGGCGGGACGGGCCGCTGGCGCCACTCAGGGCGGCCCGGATCGCCCGGCAGGTTGCACACTCCCTCGCCGAAGCCCATGCCAAGGGGATCGTGCACCGGGACATCAAGCCCCAGAACATCATGCTCGCCGCACACGAGGACGGCCAGGAGTTCGTCAAGGTGCTCGACTTCGGCGTGGCGAAGATCGTCGGGGCCGATACCCGTCTCACCTCGACCGGATCGACGTTCGGGACACCCGAGTACATGAGCCCCGAGCAGGTGCAGTCCCGGGACCTGGATCATCGCAGCGATCTCTACTCGCTGGGGATCGTGCTGTACGAGATGCTGTCGGGAAACCCGCCGTTTTCGGGCAACTCCGCGGTGACGGTTGCCCTGTGCCACGTCCGAAACCGGCCGCCGCCCATCAAGGCCCCGGCCGACATCCCGGAATGCCTCGCGGCCCTGACCCGCCGCCTGCTGTCCAAGTCACCTGCCGATCGAGGAGGGGGGGCCGCAGACGTCGCACGGGAGCTGGAGGCCATCGAGCTGGAATTGCAGACCGGTACGGCCGGTCCCCGGCGTGCGGGCGTGACGTTGCGCAGGCTGCTTTCGGCCGGGGCATCCCATTGGGCCGCGGGTGTCACGGTGCTGGCCGTGGTCTTTGCGCTCACAGCGGCCTATGTGGTCGTCCGGGACCGGCTGGGAGGCCGGGGAGAACCTCGGCGGGCCGATGCTTCCACGTCCGCTGGCGGAGCGGCGTCCGAGGGGGCCACAGGCGCTCCAGGTGCCGTCGATGCCGGCGCTTCGTCCGGTTCGGGCGCCGCGTCCGGTCCCGGCGCTTCGTCCGGTTCGGGCGCCGCGTCCGGTCCCGGCGCTTCGTCTGGTCCTGGCAGTTCCACGTCCGGTCCCGGCGCTCCGTCCGGTTCGGGCGCCGCGTCCAGTCCCGGCACCGCGTCCAGTCCCGGCGCTTCGTCTGGTCCAGGCAGTTCCGCATCCAGTTCGACACCCGGAGCTGGAGGTTCGTCCGGTGCTGGAGGTTCGTCCGGTGCAGGAGGTTCGTCCGGTGCTGGAGGTTCGTCCGGAGCTGGAGGTTCGTCCGGTACTGGAGATTCGTCCGGTACTGGAGATTCGTCGAGTCCGGGCAGTTCCGCATCGGCCTCGTCACCCGGCTCTGCCGACGTCCCGTCTCCGGGGCCTTCCCCCGGTCCGACCGGAACGGTTCCCGACTCGTCTGCGGGGTCTGTCCCGGGCGCCGGTGCCGGGTCGGTGGATGCGGCAACCGGTGGGGCCCAGGAATCTGGCAAGGCCGTTGGAGCTGCCGACAGCTCGGGCGGTACCAAGGGGGCCGGGGCCTCGTCCGGCTCGGGCGGGGCTGATGCCTCGGGCGGTACCAAGGGGGCCGGGGCCTCGTCCGGCTCAGGCGGGGCTGCGGGCTCGGAGCCTGCATCCGGCGGGAGCACCGAGCTGCTGGAGGTCGAGATCCTGGTGTCCGGTCCGGGCGCGGATGTCGTGTCCGACGGGAAGCCCGTGTGTCACACGCCGTGCCGCCTGAAGGGGCAGGCCGGAGAAGAACGTCGAGTCCGGGTCGAGAGGAAAGGGGCCCGGACCGAGGAGCTGACGGTCCGGTTCGGAACGGACCGGACGATCCTGTTGAAGCTGGAGCCGGTTCCGTTCTCTGCCGAAGACGAGTTGAAAGGGGACGGCGAGCCACTCAAGGAAGATGGACTCAAGTAGGCTGCGGCCCGGGGTCGCTGGACGTGGAGGGGATGATGGGCAGATGCAGGCGGTTGGCGTACCTGGCTCTCGGTGTGTCGGTCCACCTGGCAGCACTCGGGTTGCCGGCAACCTGGTCGGAGCCGGCGGCCGCACAATCCTACGAGGCTGCACAGAAGCTCAACGACGACGGGCGGGCCGCGTATGACCGTGGGGAATTCCCGGTGGCGCTCGACCTGTTCAAGCAGGCGTTTGCGCTCTACCCCTCGGAGCGGTACCTGTTCAACTCGGCCAAGGCGTGTGTGCGGCTGGCCGATTCCGAAGGGGCGATCTACTTCTACGAGCGGTACCTGACGTTCAACCCGATGGCCAAGGACCGGCAGGCGGTGGAGAGCGAGGTGGGGCGCCTCAAGGAGATGCTGCGCAACGGCGGGCTGACCGAGGTCCGGGCGGTCTCGAATCCCCCCCAGGCCCAGGTGAAGGTTCTCCCGGTCCGGCAAACCCAGGTCGGCGAGGCTCCGGGAACGCTCTTCCTGCCGGCGGGAAGCTACACGCTGGTGTTCACGCTCCCCGGCTTCAAGCCCAAGGAGCTGGCGGTCGACGTGGCCGCGGGCGGACAACCCCAGATCGTGGTGGAGGGGGTCCTCGAGCGCCTGGAGCCGGGGGGCATCCTGGAAGTGACGTGTGCGGAGCCAGGGGCCCGGGTGCAGGTGGCGGGGAGCTACGTGGGGCAGACGCCGCTCGAACCGCAGGAGCTGTCACCCGGCGACTACGTCGTCACGGTCAGCAAGCTGGGGTTCAAGAGCTGGAACGGCCTGGCGACCGTGGCAGCGGGGAAGCGGACCGTGGCAGAAGCGGTCCTGGTGGCCGACGGTGCCGGCACGAATCCGGATGGGAGCGGAACGCCGGGGCTCGACGGGAACGGGAACGCAGGGGCGGACGGAAAGAGCTCCGGCTTCCCGTGGCGGCCGGTGCTCTTTTCGGTTGCCGGCGTGGCTGCAGCGACAGGGCTGGTCGGCGGCTACTTCTGGGTCGATGGCTGGCTCGGCATGGACAGTGCCAACGAGGACCGGCCCAACATCACAGAGAGCGCGTACCTCCGCCGGTACGGCGATGCCCGGGATTCCTACGTCCTGGGACAGTGGCTCGCGGTCTGCGGAGGGGTGGCGGCGGTCGGCAGTGCGACCGCGGCCCTGTTGCTCCACCGGCCGGAGACGGCTACTCCGCAGGTCGGGGTCCTTCCGTTGCCCGGCGGGGTTTCCGTGGGGGTTGGGGTGGTTTTCTAAGGCTACCCGACCCATCGGCAGGGGCCGTGAAGGTCTTTGTTGCGCAGGGGTTTGAGGCGGATCCGGAGCCTGCGGACCGCCTCGGAAGTGAGGGCTCCGGCGACGCGGCCGGCAGCCAGCAGTCCTGCCGACCCGAGCACCACCAGGTTGAGGAAACGGCGTCTGTTCATTGCGAGCCTCCGCTGTCCCGGGAAGCGCTTCCCCCGGGGACGGCTTCGCCCCCTCGGCTCGTGCTGCTCGAATCCCACACCCCGGGGATCACGATACCGCAGTCGGGGCACTTGCCCTGGGCGATGCGGTTCACCTCGATGGAGAAACCCACCCGCACCACGAGGGGGCGTTGTCGGCCTGGACATGCCTCGTTGTGGCAGAACGTGCTTTCCCCGTGGTGGGTCCTCAGGTTGCCCACGTAGACGAACTTCAATCCTTCTTCGAAGGCCACGCCCCGTGCCTGCTCCAGGGTTTCGCCCGGGGTGGGAGGCAGGTTGCGCAGCTTGAACTGCGGATGGAACCTGGAGAAGTGCAGCGGGACCGTCGGCCCCAGGTGCTTTGCCATCCACCGGCACATCTTCCGGATCAGCTCCATGTCGTCGTTGAGCGTGGGGATGACCAGGTTGGTCACTTCGAGCCAGACTCCCATCTCCACGCAGGTCTCCAGAGCGGCCAGGATCGGGCGGAGCGTGGCACCGCAGTTGTCCTTGTAGAACTGCTCGGTGAACCCCTTGAGGTCGATGTTGGCGGCATCGACGTAGGGCAGCAGCCGGCGGAGGGGCTTCTGGTTGATGTAGCCAGCGGACACCAGTACGTTCCTGAGCCCGGCCTCCCGGGCAGCGACGCAGCAGTCGTGGGTGTACTCGTAGTAGGTGAGCGGCTCGGTGTAAGTGTAGGCGATGGACGGGGCCCCTTCCCTGCGGGTCACCTCCACCAGCCGGTCCGGGGGCAGCTCGAAGGCCTCGGAATCCTCGGGGTTCGCCTGCGAGATCTCGTGGTTCTGGCAGTTGCGGCAGTGGAGGTTGCAGCCAACGGTAGCGATGGACAGGATGGGGCTGCCGGGGAGGAAGTGAAACAGCGGCTTCTTCTCGATCGGATCCATGTGAGCGGAGCAGGGAAGGCCCCAGGTGCTGGCCAGCAGTCTGCCGTCGATGTGCATGCGGACACGGCAGTCGCCGGCCCCCCCTTCCGGGATCCGGCAGTACTTGGGACAGAGCTGGCATTCCAGGTACTTCGGCATGTGCTCAGCCCCTGCGGGTCGCCCCGGGACGTCCAGACATCCTTCCGGAATGCTCGGCGGTCTTCCCGGAATGCACTGCCGCCCTTGTGGACCGGCCCGCAGTCCCGCCGGAACGCTGCATGGCTTTTCCGATCTCCGCTGCCAGGTGTGCGACGGTGAGCGGCTCCCCCGTTGCCTGTTCCACCAGCCGATCCCAGCGCACGCCCCTGCCGGGAGAGAAGACCTTCTCGAGCAGGAAGCGGGCCACCTCCGGGCCGTAACTTCCACCCGGCAGCGCCGACGTGGCCTTGCGGAGCTGCGACGCGAAGCACTCCCCGAGCAGGTAGTTGTGGTAGTACACCGGTGCCGTGGCGATGTGGACCTTGGAGGCCCAGTCCGGCCGGTGACGTTCGCCAGGAGGCACCTGCCCCTGGTACCGCTGCACCAGCTCCCACCAGAGCGAGTCGAGGTCCCGTTCGGGATCCTCGTAGGCCGCCTTTTCGAATTGCACCATGACCAGGCAGAACCGGATGAAGATCAGCTTGGAGAGAAAGTGCGGGACTGCGAGATCGGCTTCCACCCTGGCCGCCGCTTCGGGGGACATGCCCGCGCAACGGCTCAGGTAGACAGCGGTGGATGCGGCCCCCTCGCAGAACATGGCCACCCCTTCGGTGGTCAGGGAATGCGCTTCGGTCCGCAGTATCCAGGGCAGCTCCCTGGACGTGTGGAGCGAGTAGACGGCGTGCCCCAGCTCGTGGAGCACGGTCTGGTGCCAACGCATCTCGTTGCGGACATTGCACAGGATGCGGACGTCTCCGTGGCGGTCCAGATCGAGGCAGAACGCGTGCGGGTGCTTGCCCGGGGCCTCGTAGAGCGAGCTTCGGGAGAGGACCCCCTCCACGTCGAGCCCGAGTCCGGAGAAGTGACTCCGGGCTGCGGCCACCGGGTCTCCGGGGGGGGATTCCGAGGCCCGAGGCAGGAGGAACGTCGGGTACTGCTGGAAGAACGGGTCGGACCAGTCCCACGGCTCTGGGATTCCTCCGGGAATCGCCAGGTGCAGCGAGACTCTCCGGCGAAGATCTCCCAGGCATTTCTCCCACAGATCGCCGGTGAGCCGCTCCGTCTCTTCCACGAACCGGACGAGGAACTGCGGGTCCACCTCGGACAGGACGAGCTGCATGTGCCAGAAGTCCGGAAAGCCCCGGAGCCGAGCGGCCCGGTTGCGCTCCCGCATGAGCTTGCGGATCAACGGCGCCACTGCACGGCCGACGCTCTTCTGGGCCTCCCAGGCCCGCTGTCGCAGCCGGCGGTCGGTGGAGGTCTGGAGCAACCCGTACAGGTCGTTCGTGGTCACTCCCCGCCCCTGGAGCCGGGCCCGATGGGTCGAAAACCGCTGCTCGGTCTCGGCCTCGAGCTCCGTCAGCCGGGCCAGCAATTCCTGGGGCAACCCATACTCGGTCAGGAGGTTGTGGAGGATCTCCAGGCGGCGGCTGACCTGCCGGGCCAACGCATGGCCGGGCGATGCCTGCTCCAGAGATTCGGCAGTGCCCCTGGAAACGCGCTCCATCAGCGTCTCCACCCGCGACCTCTCGAGCGCGGACGAGTAGACCTTCTTGGCTGCCAGCGCGGTCCGCTCCATGCGACGCCAGGCGACCGGCGTGCCCGTGGTCCACGCGTCCCACAGTGCCAGGTTGGCCCGGCGTTCCGCACGGGATGCCTTCCTCTCGATGCGATCCGCCAGGTTGGCTGCGGTCCGGAGCCCTGCAAGGTCGCTTTGCCCTTCTTCGGTGCCCGGTACGTGGCCGACTGTCCGGTCGACGGCCCTCCCGGCCTTCCTGCCTGCTTTCGTGGCCCCCTTCCGCAACGCCGTCCCTCCCTGTGCCGTTCTTCGCAAGCACCAATCTACACAGGAACTCGGCCGGTGGCAACCGTCGGAGCGGCGCGACCCCGGGGCTATCCGATCTTCACCCGGGCATCGAGGACGCGGCAGCGGGAGCGATCGGCAAAGGCGCGGACCGGGTTGAGGTCCATCTCGGTGATCTCGGGAAGGTCCCCGACCATGCGGGAGACGCGCTGGAGCATCTCCTCCAGGAAGGCCAGGTCCACCGGCTCGGAGCCTCGAAATCCGGTCAGGAGCGGGAGGCTGCGCAGCTCACGTACCATCTCCGCTGCATCGACGTCGGTCAGGGGGTGCAGCCTGAACACGACATCCTTGAGCACCTCCACGTACACGCCGCCCAGGCCGAAAAGGATCACCGGGCCGAAGCTCGGGTCGAGCGACATGCCGATGATGGTCTCCTGTCCGCCCGAGACCATCTGCTGGACCGTGACTCCGCAGCCTTCCGTGTCGCCCAGCACGCCGGCGGCCCCTTGCAGAATCCGGTGGTACGCCCCCCGGACTTCCAGCTCCGAGCGGACGTTCAGGAACACCCCGCCGGCATCGGTCTTGTGCACGATGCGGGGGGTGGAGATCTTCATCACGACGGGCAGGCCGATGCGGCTGGCCGCGGCAACGGCCTCCTCCTCGGTGGTGCACCGGATCGCCTGGGTCGTGGGGATTCCGTAGGCCTCCAGGAGCTGCCAGACCTCGTCATCCCGGAGGTACCCGCCGCCACGGGCCTTTGCTCCGTCCACGACCGCGCGGCCGGCTGCGGAATCGACCTCGAGCTCCTTGATGGTGCCCTGCGGCTTCTCCAGCCAGCGGGCGCGCTGCACCATGGCCGCCATGGCCCGGGCCGCGGACTCGGGATACACGTAGACCGGGACGTTGGCCCGCTGGAGCATCTGCGCCCGGGAGAGCTGCTCGATGCGCCCCATGAGGCACACCACGATGGGCTTCGACTGCTCCTGCGAACAGACCTCCGCAATGGTCTGGAGCGTGGCACTCGGGTCGGTCGTCGGCGGGGCCACGAAGATGGTCATCAGGATGTCCACTCCCGGGTCGGCCAGCAATGCGCGCATGCACTTGCCGTAGCTCTCCGGAGTGGCCGAGGCGATCATGTCCACCGGGTTGCTCAATGCCGCCTCCGGAGGCAGGAAGGAGGCCAGCGTCTCCCGGGTGGACTCGGCCAGCGGCGGGATGTTGAGCCCCAGGGCGGACAGCGTGTCGGCTGCCATGATCGCAGGACCGCCCGCATTGGTGAGCACAGCGACCCCGTTCCCCTTGGGAAGGCGCTTCATGGTCAGGGCCTTTCCCACATCGAACAGCTCTTCGATGCTGTAGACCCGCATGACGCCGCACTGCTTGAACAGGGCATCGTAGGCCGCGTCGGCCCCGGCAAGGGCTCCGGTGTGGGACGAGGCCGCACGGGCACCGGCGCTGCTTCGCCCGCTCTTGAGCACCACGATCGGCTTGTCCCGCGCTACCCGGCGCGCGATGCGGGGGAACTCCCGGGGGTCACCGAAGCTCTCGATGTACATCAGGATCACTTCCGTCCCCGGATCCTTGTGCCAATAATCCAGGAACTGGTCCGCGGAGGCATCCATCCGGTTTCCCTGCGACACGAACTGCCGGAGCCCCAGGCCCAACTCCGTGGCCTGCTCGATGATGACGACCCCGAGCGCGCCGCTCTGGGACAGGAAGCTCACCGTTCCCGGCAGGACGTAGCGGGGGCCGAACGTGGCATTCATCCGGATCTTCGGATCGGTGTTGATGACCCCCATGCAGTTGGGGCCCACCGCGATCATGCCGGCCTCGTTCACGACCCGGGCAAGCTCCCCTTCCGCCTGGGCCCCTTTCGCCCCGGTTTCCCGGAACCCGGCGGTGATGATCACCAGCCCGCGCACCCCCTTGTCCCGGCACTCCTCGACCACGGCCTGCACCCCGCCCCTCGGCACCGAGATGATGGCCATGTCCACCGGGTCGGGAATCGCGGACAGCGACGCATAGCACTTCGTCGAGCGGATGAAGTGCGACTTCTCGTTGACCGGGAAGATCGTCCCGTTGAACTCGTAGTCGAACAGGTTGCGGATGATCTCCGTTCCGATCTTCCCCGGCTTCTTCGAGGCACCGATCACCGCGATGTTGGTTGGCTTGAAGATGGCATCCAGTGTGGCCTTGGTCTTGTCTCCCATGCGCTGCTCCTGGGTTGAGACCGGGGGGAAACGCCCCGGTGGGCGGCGAGTATAGCCGGCCGTTCCCATGCAGGCAAGCGGAACGGCCGGCCCCCTGGCCGGAACTCAGGCATACGCTGCGCCGCAGCCATACCGGCCGCTCGAACTTCGGTCCAGCTCTTCCTGCTGAGACGAGGAGTGAAGCAATCATTCCGTCAGAATCCAATATGGAGACAAAGGTCCACAGGTACCTACGTCAAGAAATAGCTTGACAAGATGGGTGTGTCACGAGAATCTTGTCTCAGTCCAATCTGAAGCGATTCGGTTGATTTTGACAACGGAACGAAGGGAGGAGCTGATGAGCAAGCGAGCTGACGGTCTGTCTGTCTGTCTGTCTGATCGGGGTTCTCGCCGTGCCTGATTCGGCACAAGCGGGAACAGCCAAGAGCGAATGGGTGTGGCTTACTGCCGATCCTACCATGAGTGCCGTGCAGGGAGGTCATGTCTTGGAGTTCGGCCTTGCCTGCGACCTGAGCGTGCAGGGATGGATGTTCTCCGCGACAGCGAGCAATGGCTGGAAGGTTCATCTCAATGCAGACGGTGTAACGGTTCCGGATGTCGGGCAGGTCGCGTTCTGCAAGGATGGCATTCTGGTACCGCACTATGCCGCGTGGCTGGGGCTCGATGCACCCGATGCGGTCGTGGACCCCGAGTGGGTCCAGGTGCAGATCGCTGTCAGTGATCCGACCGGTGCTGACCGGAACGACGGGGCGCGGCTGGTGTACCGTGTCGGTCCTGCGGGTGAGTTGACGCAGGTCCCCTTCAACGACTACATGAAGCTCAAGAACATCGGGGAGGGCGGCCAGCTCAGGCTCGAATCCGAGGGGACTCCCTCGGTTGCCGATGAGAAGACGATCAACCTCCCGCCCTGGGAGAGTCCAATCGTGCCCGAAGGGAAGAAGGAGGAGTTGAAGGCCACGTACGGAAGCGCCGAAGAAGGGACAGAGACTGCGACGCAGGCCTTGACGCGAAGTCCCGCGGCTGACGGTCAAGACGCCAATGATGAGGCCGGGGGGTGCTCGGCATCGGCGTCACGGAATCCGCCCATTCCCGCCGTGCTGATTCTGGCCACCGGGCTGGTCGTCCTGTTGCTGGTCCGCAGGGTCCGGGGAGGGTGCGCCACATCCAGCAGCCGTTCCGGAACGTTGGGGGCGGCGGTGCTGGCGGTGGTCTGCGTGACCGCGATCTCGTTCGCACAAGCGGAAACCCGCTACGTCTACGGGTACGTTTCCTACTGGGACACGCGCCACCACAAGAGCGCCGAGGACGGTTGCCGCGTGTGCACGTGCGTTCCAGACAACACGACATGCGGACCGTGGCAGGCCGGGTGCTGCTTCCGGGGCATCCCGAAGGTCAAGCTGGGGTTGCTGAAGAGCGGCGAGTCCCAGTACCGCGACATCCAGTACAGCGACGAGTACGGGTTCTACATCCTGACCGATGCCAACTGGAGCGCTGGGACCTACTACATCATCGCCATCTTCGAACGAAGCGGTGCCCCGTTCTCCACGAGCATCGTCCCCGCCCCGCCCAGCACCAGCCCGTTCGAGGTCACGGTCACGTCGTTCCAGTTTTCCGGCCAGTGGCACTGCATCCCCCATGCTCCGGTAAACGCCGCCGGGGACGAAGTCTCCATGACTGGCGACCTGGCCACCTATTGGACTACGACGACCGAGGCGGCGTATGCACTGGAGGACGAGGGGGACACGCGGCTTCGGCGACTCTACGGGAGCTCGAACCCGTTCGACCCGATTCTGATGCGATACTACGTCTTCACCGGTCCTTCGAATTCGGACTGCTCCGCCTCTACCATCCACGTGAGGCCGGACCGTTCTCGCCTTACCAGCACAGCCCACGAGCTGGGGCACCAGTACCATGCCCGAGTGGTCGGCTGCACGTTTGGAGCAGCCGCCTTCCCCAAGTTCGAGGGGGAGATGTGGGATCCGCACCGTCCCAAGTCGGCGGAGGGCAACTCTCTGACTGAGTCCGTGGCTCAGCTCACGGCATTGTTGACTTGGTGGGACCCGGATGTCGGCAAGACCGAGGACATCTACCCGGATTACGGGGACTGCAACTCCGAAACGGACGGCTACCCCTGCTGCAACCGGGCCTCGGCTGAGCGGAACAACCTCCTCGGTCTCTGGGAGTTCATCGACACGAGCACAACCAACACATACTCGGGCTACGCAGACCAGTATGACGTGACCATGAAGCAGCTCATGGACGGGTTGCTCTATTTCCGGGACAACAACGCTCCGACGTGTGTCTCGGACGCGAACTGCCTGTCGGGAGAGGTCTGCCAGAACTGGACCATGCTCGGAGTGACCACGAAGCGATGTCACGGCCGCAACCGAACGGTCCAGGAGAGGTGGCGGCAGTTTTCGGGGAGTACTTGCACCACGATCTACGACAGCGATCAATGTCCGGACGGCCAGGTGTGTTCCGGTGAGGGTAGATGCTACTCAGGTGACGTCCACGGCTCGAACGTCCGAGACTGGGTGTACAATCTCGCGCAGTATCTCGGGACCTCCGACACGGCAGCCCAAGCCACGCTGAACTCCTCCCTGTGTCTGAGGCGGTGGGATGACACCCCATCGTTTGACTGGGGGTACCACAATGACTGAGGCCATGTGGGTGACTTCCAACGCGTCGAGGGCCCAGTGGAGCTTGACGCTGATTCTGTCCTTCTTGATTCTCGCGGTCACCGGGCTCGTGGGGTGCAGCGGGAACGGGAACACAGCGGACGCAGGGACCTCCGTCGACATCCAGGAGGATACCGGCCAGTGTGTGCCCGACTGCCCCCCCGGCTCATGTGGGCTGGACGGGTGCGGGGGCTACTGCACCCCCTGCGATCTGCCCGTCTTCGAAGAGGATCCTTTGGGCTGTCTCCCGCATTCCACGCTCTGCGACGAGCAGGCCCGCAAATGCCAACTGCCTGTCGCCAACTGCACCGACGGCTGGTGCTCCATCCCACCGGGGAGCTTCACCATGGGAGCGACTCGGGGAGCGCCGAGCGAGCTCTCGACCCCGGTGTATGCCCATCCAGTCGTCTTGACGCGAGGGTTCCGCATGATGCAGGTCGAAGTGACTCAGGAGGAGTGGCTGGACGTCATGGAGACCGACGTCAACCCCTCTCCCTACGCGGCCTGCGGTCCGGACTGCCCGGTCTCAGGGATCACCCTCTACGACATGCTGGAGTATGCCAACAGGATAAGCGAGCAGGACGGACTCCAGGCATGCTACGACCTTGTCGGCTGCAACGATGTCTCGGGACTGGAGAACGGAATGGAGTGCGACAGCGCCGTGTTCCTTGGCCCGGATTGCCAGGGGTACCGGCTTCCGAGCGAGGCGGAATGGGAGCTGGCGGCCGGTGCCGCCGCAGATACCGTGTTCACGAGCGGCGCGTGCGACGTCAATCCGAATTGGGGGGAGAACCCGGACTCGGCAATCGCACAATTGGCGTGGTTTGCGGCCAATGCCGATGTCAGCTATCCGGGGTGCATCGACGCGGACGTTGAAGACGAGAACGGTATCTGGCAGGAGAAGTGCCTTGGGCCCCACCCTGCCGGACTCAAGTCCCCCAATATGTTCGGGCTGCATGACGTCCTGGGAAACGTGCTCGAAAGCACGGGTACTGTATACCATGGTGTTTCGGGGGAGGAACTGGCCGTTGATCCGGGATTCGATTCGGTCCTTGTGGGAGACGTCTACCGTGAAGACGCCCGGACAAGTCCTGAGGGAGTGTGTGTGGTAGCGAAGGGCGGATTCTTCAGTGTTGTTGATTCCGGACTCGCGCACGCCGACCACGGAGGATTCTGTTGGTGGATCCCCAAGAACGTTGAGTTGGGGGTGGCAGGTTTCCGCCTCGTCCGGACTGAGGCGCCGGGGGAGTAGGCCCCCGGTTCCCCTGGGTGCAGTGACGCTTGCACAACGTGAACTCCGTGGACGAGTCCTCTCGATCGCCTGCGCTTGCACTCCAGCACTTGCGGCGAACTTATGACCATGGTAATATGACCCCAGTAGGAGGTGCACAGTGGAGAAGGTCCTGTCCAAGGCGAAGTTCAAGCCGCAGGCGCTCAAGTTCCTGCGGGAGGTGGAGGAGGAGGGCACCGAGATCGTGATCACGGATCATGGAAGGCGGGTGGCCCGGATCGTGCCGTACCAGCAGGACCACGAGCACCTGTTGGGGGTGCTTCGTGGGACCGTGCTCGAGTACCTCGGTCCTACGGAACCGGTGGCGGATTCGGACTGGAAGGCGATGGAATGATCCTCCTGGACACACACGCGTGGATCTGGCACCTGGCCGATCCCGGCCGCCTGTCCGCAAGGGCGCTCAAGGCCATCGAGGAGCGCACGTCGAGCAGGGGAGCGGTGCTGGTCTCGTCGATCAGTACCTGGGAGCTCGCCATGCTGGTCGAGCGGGGAAGGCTGAAGCTTTCGATCGATGCCGAAGCCTGGATCGCACACGCCGAGGCACTCCCCTTCCTGCGGTTCGTCCCGGTGGACAACCGGATCGCCCTGGCCTCGGTCCGCCTCCCCTTATCGGTCTCGCCGGACCCGGCCGACCGGATCATCGTGGCCACGGCCATGCTGGCGGGGATCCCCCTGGTCACTGCGGACAAGCGGATCCGGAGGTGCGGCGTGGTCAAGACGATCTGGTAGCCCTGGACACCATCTCGGGCCACCTGCGGCGTTGCTCGGTCGCCGCCTCACTGCGACGTGGCTTGGGCCACGCCTCGTTCGGCCGGCTCGGTCGCGCCTTGCATCTGGCACCGATCTGGTGTCCAGTGGTTTTCAGCCAGCGGCGGGTACGCCGCCGTCCCGGCTGTGTTGACAGTCGATTCCGGGCAGGCCGACAGTCTACCCCCTGCTACCCACCGCCCTTCTCACCTTCCTGACGACGTCCTTGAGCGCACCTTCGAGCAGCACGGTGGCACCGGTCAGCATGGGACCGGGGCGAATCGTGCCCCGGCTCAGGTGGCGCCAGACCTGGGACGGGCGGGCGTAGAACTTGAGCATCCCCGCCCGCTGGATGGACAGCAGCTCCTGGACGGTCATGCCCTCCGGTGCGTACAGCAGCGCTTCGTCACCTGAGGCCCAGTCGTACCACGACGTGAACTTCTCGAACTGGCTCGCATCGATGCGCCCCTTCTGCTGGTCGAAAAGCGCGGATCCGGGGTACGGTACTGTGACCGCAAACTTGGCGAAATCGCAGTCCAGGTCGATGGCGAAGTCCACCGTGTCCCAGCAGCTTTCCACCGTGTCCCCAGGCAGGCCGAGCATGAAGAACCCCATGATCAGCACACCCGCCTTGCGAGCCGCTTGCGCCGCTTTCTTCGCCTGTGCCAGCGTGGTCCGCTTTCCTGCAAGGTCGAGCACCCGCTGGTTGCCCGACTCGAAGCCGAAGAAGATCACCGACAGCCCCGATTCCCGCAGCCTGCGCATCAGCTCGTCATCGACCATGTCCACCCGGGATTCGGTGATCCAGCGCACTCGCTTGTGGAGCCCTCGACGGATGAGCTCGTCCGCAAACTCGAACCCCTGCTTCCGGGTCCAGGGGAAGTACGCATCGTTGAAGCTGAACCACTCGAAGCGGTGGCGGTCGACCAGCTCTTCGATCTCGTCCACCACCTTGAGCGTGTCCCGAAGCCGCACCTTCTTGTACTGGGTATCCTGCGAGCAGAACACGCAGTGGAAGGGGCAGCCGCGGGATGCCATGACGGAAAGCGGCGTCGAGTACACCCCGATGATTGGAAGCTCCATGTAGCGGGGGTGGAACAGCTCGACCAGGTGCCACGCCGGGTAGGGAAGGGAGTCCAGGTCCGCGATGACCGGCCGCTGATGGTTGTGGATGACCTCGCCGTCGCACCGAAAGGACAGCCCCTCAATCTTCCCGAGAACTGCGGCACCGAGGTTGGACTCCCCGAGAACTGCGGCACCGAGGTTGGCCTTCCCGAGAGCTTCGGCACCGAGGTTGGCCTTCCCGTGTTTTCCGCTTCTTTCGAGGGCATCCACGGTCTCGAGCAGGGTGGCCTCGCCCTCCCCCCGCACGACGAGATCCGCAATGCCGTTGGCCAGCAGATCCTGCGCAAAGAGACTGGCATGGTGGTTGCCCATCACGACCGGCACTCCCGGAAGCTCCTTTCGCAGGATGCTCACCAGGTCGAGGACGTTGGAGACGGTGGTGGTCAGGAGACTGATGCCTGCCACGTCGATCTTCTCCCGGACGAGGGTGGCCACCAGCTCCTGGTTGGACATGCAGCGCACGGCCTGGTCGATGAGCACCACGTCGTGGCCGCCCCGCTCCAGCACGGCCCCCAGGTATGCAGCGCTCATGGGAAGAAGGTGCGGAAACAGCGCCCGGTAGCGCGGGTTGGTCACCGCCGCTTTCGACCCCGGGACGATCAGCGCAACCTTCATGGTCCCCCCCAGACACGACGGGGAGTCTATGCGCAAGCTGGAAGCGATTCAACTCTCCCTTTGCAATGCAGCGTGAATGCTGGATAATCGGTCGCTGCCAGGGAGGAAGGACATGATGCGTTCCGTCACCGTCGTCAGCTTGTTCGGCCTTGCCGTGCTGCTCGTGGTTGCCTGCGCCAAGGAGGCTCCGCCGCCGGCGCCGGCACCGGCCGCTCCGCCGCGGGAGGCGCCCGAGCCCCGCAAGACCGAGGTTCCGCCGCAGGAGGAGCTCGAGGCGATTCCCCCGCTGCGCCAGGCGCCGGGCGAGTCGGTGGACCGGGATGTCAGCGCAACGGGTGATGCCGTGCCCGGGACTGCCGCCGCACCCGTCGTCGATGTCGTGGCCGCACCGCTCAGTGATGCCGTCGTCGCTCCGCAGGGCGATGCCGTTGCCGCAGGAGCGGCAGCGGCCGATGCGGCCGCAGCGAAAGGAGATGCGGCCCCGGCAGGCGATGCTGCGGCCCCGTCCACGCCCGAAGCTGCACCTCCTGCCGGTGAGGGGTTGCCGCAGGTACCTCCGGCGACGGCCGGGATCGATGCCGAAAAGCAGCGAAAGGTCTTCGAGGAAGCGATGAAGCTGCTCCAGGGGAACAAGGTGGACCAGTCCACCCAGCTCCTGGAGGAGTGGCTCAAGGCCACGCCCAAGGACCTGCTCAACCGCCGCAACCTGGCCCACATCTACATCCAGATGCAACGGTTCGAGGATGCCGAGCTGCACTTGAAGATCCTGGCCGACGAAATGCCTGAGCAGTCCGAATGGCGGGCCCACCTGGGCCGGATCCAGGCGAAGCTGGGGAAGTTCGGGCCTGCGGCGGAGGCGCTCGGGAAGGCGCTGGAGATGTCGCCGGAAGACGTGGACGTAGCGCTCGATCTTGCCAGGGTCCAGGGGGCTCGGCGCCAGTACGACGCGGCCCGGGACGTGCTCGAGAAGGCCCTCGTGCTCAAGAAGAAGGAGGTCGAGGTGCTCAAGGAGCTGACCGCGGTCCTTGTCGAGCAGGGGGCGTACAACCAGGCATGGGAACGGTTCTGGCGGCTCCAGAAGCTTGAGCCGACGTACCCCACCGCCCTCACCATGGCCCAGCTTGCGGCCCGCAATCGCAAGTGCACCGACGTGTACGATGCGCTCTCCGGCTGGGACAAGGAGTTCAAGGACGAGGCACCGTTCCTGCTGCTGGGCGAATGTGCCATGGCCGACAACGACCGGGACCGGGCGCTCAAGCAGTTCCAGGCAGCGCTGGAAAAGAACGACAAGTGCTTCGACTGCTCGCTGCGCCTGGGGGACGTCTGGTTCGAGAACAAGGAATGGGCGCGGGCCTCGCAGTACTACGGCATCGCGGTCAATCTGGGCCCGAAGGACTACCGGGCCTGGTCGCAGCTCGGCAAGGCGCTCGCCAACGCAGGCAAGCACATCGAGGCATCCCGGGCCTTTGCCGGTGCGGTCGAGCGCAAGCCGGACGATGCGGATCTGGTCTACATGTGGGGCGTCGAGCTGGTCCTGGCCGGCCAGAAGGCCGATGCCTGGAAGACCTGGGGTCAGCTCGATGAGATGAACCGTACCCTCGGAAACCAGCTCAAGAAGATGCTCAACGAGTAGGCAGTCTACTGCCAGGAAATGACGATCTTGCCGTCGCCGGACTGGACGCCGGTGGACATGGAGGTGTTGGTGTTGCCCGGGGCGGCCGTGAATCCGGAGCCGCCGCCGCCGCCCGAGCCGTCCGACGCCCCGCCGCCGTAGTATCCACCTCCGCCGCCGGCGCCGGCGTCCGTCGTCGCGTTTCCTCCGACCCCCAGGGCAGCCCCGAAAGTCCCGCCTGCGGACTGGGTGCCCCCCGTGCCGACGGCATAGGAGGAACATTGCTGGCCGCTGGTGCCCGTGGTCCCGCCTCCGTTGCCTCCGTTGCCCGTGCCGGCCGTGCACCACCCGCTGCCCGCGCCTCCTCCTCCAGCCACGACCACCCGGTTCTGGAGGGTGGTTCCGCCCCGGCGCACGTCCGAGGCTCCACCGCCGCCGCCTCCCTGGTAGTTGTACTTGGTCGCACCGTTCCCGCCGCCGTTGTAGCCCCCTTTGCCCGGCACACCGGAGGCGGAATCCTGCCCCTTGCCTCCCACGTAGACGTACAGGGTTTCGCCCGGAGTGGCCGTGATGGTGGCAGTTGCGCTGCCTCCCTTGCCCCCCATTCCCAGGGTCGAGCTGACATCCTGGTTCCAGCCATTGCCTCCGGCGCCGCCGTAGGCCTGGACCGTGATCGTGCTGCAGTTGGGAACCACGAATGTCTGGACGTTGCCTGTGTAGGAGAACGTCTGGTTTCCAGCGGTGCAGTTCCCCACGCACTGGCCCGCGACGCACGCCTTGCCCGCTCCGCACGACGTGTTGTCGGGCACGTTGACGAACGCGCACCCCGAAGCCGGCTTGCACGAGTCGTCGGTGCAGACGTTGCCGTCGTTGCAGCCGAGGGGCGCGCCGCCGGTGCATTTGCCCGCAGCGCACAGGTCAGCCGTAGTACAGGCGTTGCCGTCATCGCACGGGGTTGCGTTGTTCATGTGGGTGCACCCGGTCTTCGGGTCGCACGAGTCGTCGGTGCAGACGTTGCCGTCGTTGCAGCCGAGGGGCGCGCCGCCGGTGCATTTGCCCGCAGCGCACAGGTCAGCCGTAGTACAGGCGTTGCCGTCATCGCACGGGGTTGCGTTGTTCATGTGGGTGCACCCGGTCTTCGGGTCGCACGAGTCGTCGGTGCAGACGTTGCCGTCGTCACAGGCCAGGATGCCTCCTGCCTTGCACCACCCGCTGCTGCAGGAATCACCGGTGGTGCAGGCGTTGCCATCGTCGCAGGCCCCGGTGTTGGGCACGAACTGGCAGCCGACCTTGGGGTCGCACGAGTCGTTCGTGCAAGAGTTACCGTCGCTGCAGAGCATCTTGCTGCCGGGAAGGCATGCTCCCAGGTGGCATTGGTCGCCAAGCGTGCAGACGTCCCCGTCGTTGCAGGATGCCTTATTGACGGAGTGCACGCATCCGCCCGCCTTGGGGTCGCAGGAATCGTCGGTGCAGACGTTCGAGTCAGAGCAGGCCAGGAACGCGTCGAAAGCACAGATCCCTTCGGCGCAATGGTCTCCCTGCGTGCAGGGGTTCCCGTCGCTGCAATTCCCGGCAGCCGGGGCGTGGAGGCACCCCTTGACCGGGTCGCACGAGTCCGCTGTGCACGGGTTGAAGTCGTCGCAGACCATCGCGTCCCCGGGCAGGCATTCCCCTTGAGCGCAGGCATCTCCCACGGTGCAAGCGTTGCCGTCGCTGCATGGCCCCGCGGCGGGCGTTTGCACGCATCCGGCGACCGGATCACAGGAATCCGCTGTGCACGGATTGTCGTCGCTGCAGAGCGGAGCACTGCCGGGCAGGCATTTCCCCGCCGTGCACACGTCCCCGACCGTGCAGGCATTGCCGTCGCTGCAAGCGAACCCGTCGTGGTCCGCCACCAGCGAGCATTGCCCGGTGAGCGGGTCGCACGCGGGAGCCAGGCAGATGGCATCGATTCCAACCGGGGGCGGGCAGGTCACGACGGTGTCTTCCTTGACCCGGCACTGGTAGGGGAGCTTCGCCAGGTCGCAGAACAACGTCCCGTTGCAGAGATCGCCGTCTTCCAGGCCGGCGCAGTCGGAGTCGGCCGTACAGTCGCAGGGAATCGCCACGCCGGAGCAGATCTCGTTGCCGCACTGGTCCGCCACGGTGCAGGGGTTCCCGTCGTCGCAGTCGGAGCTGTTGGCCTGGAACTGGCATCCCCCCAGCCCGTCGCAGGAGTCGTCGGTGCAGGGGTTCTTGTCGTCGCAGACCACGGGCGCGCCGACACACATCCCCTCCTCGCAATGATCCCCGGCCGTGCAGGGATCCCCGTCCTTGCATTCGCCGCCGTCGACGGGGTCGTGTGAGCACCCCGCCTCCCCGCCGCAGGTATCCTTGGAGCAGTCGTTGCCGTCGTTGCACAGGTTGACCAGGTCTCCCCCGACATCCTTCGGCTCGTCGACGGCCCCGTCGCAGTCATCGTCCAGGCCGTTGCAGGTTTCCTCCAGGGCCGCCCCGGCATCACACTCGGACAGGCCCGATGCCGTGCAGACCCGCTTGCCCTGGCAGCTTCCCCACTCGTTTTCCACCTCGCAGACCGTCCACAACCCCAGCTCGATCGAGCGCGCGGTGCAGGGGCACAGGCCGGTCTCGGCCACGCACTGCATGGATTCCATCCCGTCGACGCTCAAGCTCTTGCGGCAGTCGAATCCCCACGGACAATCCGCATCCACCTGGCACGCACCGCCGCAGAACGAGCCCTCCTGCCCGTACGCCAGGCAGACGTCGTCGGCACCGCCGATCCCGCTGCACTGGTTCGAGTCGGAGCACGGCTTGCAGAGGTTGGTGAAGTCGGACACGCAGATGAACACGACGTCGGGATCGGTCCCGGCCACCTGCCGGCACTTCCAACCCGCGGGGCATTCGTCCTGGCAGGCCTGGGTGCAGACCCCGGCCCCCATGTGCTCGACGCACCAGCCCGAGAGGCAGTCCGAGTTCTCGGTGCAGGGGTCGAGGAAGCAGCCCTGGCCGGTCTCGCAGTTGCCTCCGGGGAGGTCCGGGACCAGCTCGAACGGCCCCAGGTCCCTCGGGTCGCGGACTTCGGGAACCGCTTCGAGCTCCGTCGCCGTCTCGGCCGCCAGATCGGCTCCGACTTCGGCCGTGGCAATGTCCATCCCGTCCTTCTCTGTGACGCCGGACTGGCCGCTGCACGCAAGGGCGAAGAGCATGACCGCCGCCGCAAGCGCCAGGTGTCGCAGCACGGCGGGTCTGCCGTATCCGGGAACGGGGAACGCAGTCGAGTCGTTTCTCACGGGGTCCTCCTTCAGAGTGGCCACTGCCGGTGCGACGCGGGCCCCTCCTGCGTGGTCGGGGCTGTGTTGGGCGCTGCCCACCCGCCTTCTCCAAGGCTACGGCGTGGCAAGCTGCTCACTGCCCACTCCCTACTGCGCAATCCACTCCCTGCCACCCGGGAGCGCAGGCGTCGCAGGCAGGTCCTGCGAAGTTCCCCGGGCAGTGTCGGGTGCACCGGACCGACCACTGGAACGTCGTCGGGGTTGCCACGGGCTGCCCGACCTCGTGATCGAACGTCCAGTACTCCCCCTCCGGTGCTGCCTTGGAGCTCCAGAACGAGGTCCCCGGCGTGCCGGGCAGGACCGCTGGGTCGACCAGCGGGGGCTTGGTCACGTCGTAGTCCACGATGGTGGCAAACAGGTTCAGAGCCGGGAGCGACCAGTCGTCGAAACCGCCCCAGACCAGGTTTTCGCAGTAGGCTGAGGCCTTGTCCCAGGTCATCTTGGACGTGGTCCCAAGCTGGCAATCTTTGCCCGACACCCCGGCCGGGCAACCCTGCCAGAACTGGTTGGCGGCTTCGAGGTAGACCACCCGTTCGTCCGTAGGAGTGCCCACGACCCAGGCGCAGTGGGAAACGGGCGGGGTCGGATCCCGGACGCACCGGACCCGCCGCCCGAAGCTGGCGATGGCGTACATGATGTAGAACTCGAAACCGAACTTGGCCGGGTCGTCCTTCATCAGGGCGAGCTGGATGTCACCCGGAATGTCGGAAAACAGGGGCTTGGTGCTCGACCACCAGATCGTGGTCGTGTCGATCTTGTCGAAATACCAGAAGAATTCGGCGGCTCCATAGGGGTAGCTGAGCCCCTGGTCCACCACGACCAGCCAGTCCACCATGGTCGGCAGGTACCAGTCGTCGAAGCCCGCCCACGTGCTGTTCTCGCAGTAGGTCACTGCCGAGGCCGGCTTCTTCTGGCTCAACACGCCTTCGGTGCACGTGTAGCCGTCGAGGCCGGCATCGCATCCCTGCCAGGTGAGTCCGGTGAGCTTGTCGAGGATGATGGGGTACTTGTTTTCCGTGTTGACGGTACGGGCGAACCGGTTCGGGGGGAGCTGTCCGCCTGCCGGGTAGGAGGCCCCGTGGAGGCCGCATACTTTGACCGGAGCATCGCAGGTCGTCCCGTCGTTGCCGGGCGTGGTTCCGGGGTCGCACAGGCAGGTGCCCTCTTCCGCGTGGCTGTTCGGCGGGCATTCGAGCAGGCAGGTTACGCCGTCCAGGCCGAGCACGGTGTCCGGGTCGCACTGGCACTCGCCGGCTTCGGGCACGTAGGAGGCATTGTCCGGGCACACCGGCCAGCACGCGGTCCCGTCCACGTTCCACTCCAACCCGTCGGGGCAGGTGCAGGTGCCCGTCGTGCACTCCGAGACGTCGGGACAGGCTCCGCAACTGCCTCCGCAGCCATCGTCCCCGCATTCCTTGCCATCACAGCCGGGGAGACACGCAACACACTGGAAACCCTGGCAGACTTCGGTGCCGGCGCACTCCCCGCACGAGCCTCCACAGCCGTCGTCCCCGCACTCCTTGCCCTCGCAGTCCGGGATGCACCCGGTGGGTTTGCACAGCCCTTCCTTGCATTCCTCGGAGGCAGCGCACTGCCCGCAGACCCCTCCGCAGCCGTCTCCACCGCACTTCTTGCCCGTGCACTGCGGAACGCACGCCACGCACTTCCCCTGCTTGCAGCCTTCCCCGGTCTGGCAGTTCCCGCACGAGCCGGTGCAGCCGTCGTAGCCGCACTCCTTGCCGTCGCAGTTCGGGATGCAGCCGGCCGGCTTGCACAGTCCCTCATGGCACTGCTCGTCCGCAGCGCATTGGCCGCACGCACCACCGCACCCGTCGCCGCCGCACTCCTTGCCGTCGCAGTCGGGGACGCAGGCGGTCGGCTTGCACAGTCCCTCCTGGCACTGCTCGTCGGTTCCGCATTGGCCGCACGTACCACCGCATCCGTCGCCGCCGCATTCCCGGCCCGCACAATCCGGCGCACAGCAGGTGCCGTCCGGCGTGCAGAGCGAGTCGTCCGGTGCCCCTTCCAGCGTGAAGCACTGCCCGCAAGTTCCGCCGCATCCGTCGTTGCCGCATTCCCGGCCGGTGCAGTCCGGCGTGCATCCCGGCGGCTCCAGGGGGCGCATCTCCTCCGCCTGGATGTCCGTCGTGGAACCCGAGGAATCCACGATGTCCTGCCCCGGGGTCCCGGTGTCCAGCCCCACACCGTCACCGTTTCCCCCACACCCGCCACCCGACAGCGCAGCCGGCACCACCACCGCTGCAAGCACCGCCAACGCCCCAAGTCTCGACATGGCCCCCCCCGTTCACTACCGGCCGAGCATCCCACGAAGCCGCGGTCAGTTCAAGCGGTCCCCAAGTTCCAATTGACTTGTGATCTACCGCGCGGTTAACTTGTCCGCTGGTTTTCTGCGGGTTCGGGCAGGACCGGAACGGGTTCGGTGACCGGGCTGGAACCCGCTCCGGAGTGAATGGATGCGTGATCGATTGCTCAGTCGGCTCGGCGAATTCACGGTGAAACACCCGTGGTGGGTGGTTGCCGGGGCCGTGGTGTTGACGGTGGTCTCGGGCCTTCTGATGCCGAGCCTGAAGATGTACACCTCCCGGAGCGCGCTCTATCCGGCCCACATCGATGTGAACCGGCGTTTCCAGGAATTCCTCGGCGATTTCAAGACCCCGAGCAACCTCATTGCCGTGGTCGAAGGGGACCCGGAAGTGCTGGGTCCGTTTGCCGACGAGCTTGCTGCCGCGCTCAAGCAGCGCACCGACCATGTCGGGGATGTGTTCTACAAGGCCGACGTCGAGTTCTTCGCAGACCGGGCGTTCCTGTTCCTGTCCCAGGACCAGTTGAGAAGGCTCCGGGACAAGGTGCTGGAGGGGCAGGACCAGGTATCCCGCATCAACCGGCTCAACGGGTTGCTCCCGCTGCTGGAGGCGTTCGGGGGTTCCGATGCCGAGACGGCCTTCAAGGAGAAGATCGACCTCGATTCCGCCCGCCAGATCCTGGCTGCCGGACGGGAGCTGGTTGCCGAGCTGGACGCCTGGCTGTCGGACTCGAAGCGCTCCGAGGTCCGGGTGCTCGAGAACCTGTTCGTGGAGCAGTTCTCGCAGCACGGTGCCCAGGATCGGCACGGCTACCTGAAGTCCCGCGACGGCCGTCTCCTGTTCCTGTTCATCCAGCCGTCCCTCAACGAAGACGAGTTCGAGTATCTCGACGCCCTGCTGAAGAGCTGCCGGGAGGCATCTCAAGAGGTCTCGGACCGATGGCTGGCCAAGGGGCGGACCCCACCGACGGTCGGGTTCACGGGGCTGCCGGCCAACGCGGTCGAGGAGATGGTCTCCATCCAGCACGACGTGACCATGACGGCAGCGGTCGCGGCCGTGGCCATTCTGCTCATCGTGCTGGTGGGATTCCGCTCGATCCGGCGGGGGCTCATCATCTTCATCCCCCTGGTGCTGTCGGGAATCTGGAACCTCGGCCTGACCGCACTGACCATCGGCCACCTGACGCTGCTCACCAGCGGATTCACCGCCATCCTGTTCGGCCTCGGGGTGGACTACGGGATCTTCGTGACCGGCCGCATCCAGGAAGAGCTCACCAACGGACGGTCGAACCGGGATGCCATCCTCCTGGCCCTGAGGACGAGCGGCCGCACGCTGCTGACGGCCGGCGGGACGACTGCTGCTGCGTTCTTCGTCATGGGGACCGTCGAGTTCAAGGGATTTGCAGAGCTGGGCATCGTGGCAGGCACGGGGGTGCTGCTGGCCCTGCTGGCGTTCCTCGTTCTGCTGCCGGCCCTGTCCGCACTGGTCAAGGTTCCGCCGGCCAGGGAGCCCGCGGCTGCCGACCGGTCCTCCGAGCGCCGCCCGCCCCTGCTGTTCACCGCTGCGATCACGCTGGTCGGGCTCGCGGTCGCTGCCCTGTCGGTCTACTACGCGGCGCAGGTTCCGATGGACTTCGACCTCCGCAACATCATGCCCAAGGATTCCGAGTCGGTGAAGTACCAGCTCCTGATGGCGGACCGGAGCGATTTCCAGCCCGAATTCGCGGCCGTCACCGCGACCGGAGTGGAGGACGCCCGGGAGCTCGTCACCCGCTTCTCGAAGCTCCCGACGGTGTCCCGGGTCGAGTCGATCACCAAGCTCATTCCGCCGGACCAGGAGGAGAAGGTCCGCCTCATCCGGCAGGTGGAGCCGGTGTTCGACCGGATCCTCGTCCCGAAGGGGGACTTTGAGCCGTTCGAAGCGGACGAACTGGCCGACCAGCTCGACGACCTGGGGGAATTGATTGCCGATGCCCAGGAGCGCACGTTCTCGACGGGGCAGAAGGAGCTGACCCTGGAGCTTGACAAGCTGGCCGACCTGCTGGAGCAGGTGTCGGAGAAGCTCCGCAAGGAGCCCCGGCTGGTCGAGCGGGCACGGGCGTTCGAGAAGGAGCTGTTTGCAACCGTGGCCGGCGCGGTGGACGTGGTCAAGCGATGGACCCGGGTGGGCCCCGTGGCTCCGGAAGATCTGCCCCAGGGGATCCTGGACCGGTTCAAGAGTCAGAGCGGGAAGCTCGCCGTGTTCGTGTTCCCTGCCGGGTCGGTCTACGACGTCGACTTCCTGGACCGCTTCCTTGCGGATATCTACTCCATCGCCCCGGATGCCACCGGTTTCCCCACGACCCACCAGGTGTTCTCCCGGATGAGCGTGGACGGGTTCCGGCAGGCGACGCTCTACGCAGTGCTGGTCGTGTTCATCCTGCTGCTGGCCGACTTCCGCCGCATCGGCTTGACGCTGGCCGCTGCCCTGCCGTTGGGCATCGGAGCGGCGTGGATGTTCGGGCTGATGTACTTCCTGCGGATGCCCTATAACTATGCGAATATCATCGCGTTGCCGCTCGTCATCGGGCTTGCGGTCGACTACGGCGTCTATATCGCCCACCGCCTGGCCGAAGCGGGAGGCAGGCATCCGTTCGGGACGATGATGGTGGCGGGAAAGCCGGTGATCATGGCGGCATTGACAACCATGGCGGGAATCGGGGCCATCTGCCTGGGAGAACACCAGGGCGCGGTATCGCTGGGGCAGGCGCTCATGTGCGGCATTGCGACCTGCCTGCTCGCGGCACTGATCGTGCTGCCGTCCGCGGCTGCCGTGGCGCAGGACCTGTGGGGGCGGGGACGTCGGGCCGGCGAGGAGCGGCGGGAACCCGGAGACCGGCGGAGCGGGCACGGACGCCGGCGGGACGATGATGTCGGAGCCGGAAACAACGAACGAGGAGAGCGAGAATGAGAACCCTTCTGGTTGCAACGGCAGGCATGTTCATGTTGCTTTGCAGCGCGCTGCTGCAGGCGCAGGAGCGAGTGGTCGTGATCTGCCAGACCGGCTCAGTCACGAGCCCGGAAGAGGCGCAGCCCTACATCGACGGTTTCGGCAAGTACCTGGCGGAGAAGGCCGGCTGGGCAGCGGGCAGCTACCGGATCCAGTTCGAGAACTCCCGGGAAGGGGGGCTCAAGGCGCTGGATGATGTGAAGGTGGCGTACGGTACCCTCTCGCTGGGCATCTTCCTGCAAGGGGAGGCGAAGTACCGCTTCAAGCCGCTGGTGCTTGCCCGGGTGGGGGGAAAGACCTCCACCAGGTACCGGGTGCTGGTGAAGAAGGGAACCTACAAGACGCTCGATGATCTCAAGGGCAAGGCGCTTACGGGCAACCTGGTGGATGACCCGGTCTACCTGAGCAAAGTGGTGTTTGCCGGGAAGTACACGGCGGCGCAGCATTTCGCGCTCAAGCAGACCCCCCGTGCGCTGCGGGCACTGCGCAACGTGAGCAAGGGCAAGGCCGATGCCGCGCTGGTCGATGATCTCCAGTTCTCGAGCCTCAAGCAGCTCCCGCTGTTCGACAAGCTGGAAGTGATTTTCGAGTCGGAGGAGGTTCCCAACCTGGGGCTCGTCTTCCTGGACGGCCGGACCTCCGAAGCCGATGCCCGCAAGCTCGCCCAGGCCTTGATCGGCATGTGCAGCGACCCGGTGGGCAAGACCATGTGCAAGGACTTCAACGTCGAAGGTTTCGAGGCCGTTCCGCCCAATGCGCTCGAACGGGTCAAGGCACTGTACGGAAAGTAAGCTGCAGGGTTCGGGGGGCGGGGGAAGACGAAGATAGGACCTATAGGACGAATAGGACCAGTAGGACGAATGGAAGGCATAGGACGGCCCCCCGAACCCAAACACGAAAGGCCCCTGGTGCGCCGGGTGGAGCAGGAGCCGGGGTCGACCGCTGCGATGCTCCAGGACACATGGGGGTCGACCGCTGCG
>Ga0233425_10001020_pt1 | contig 66794 bp, 57 predicted proteins | sample Watercolumn_Towu_2_FD_181712 | JGI IMG/M metagenome (GOLD analysis project Ga0233425, IMG submission 181712) | Freshwater microbial communities from Lake Towuti, South Sulawesi, Indonesia - Watercolumn_Towuti2014_140_MG | ecosystem: Environmental > Aquatic > Freshwater > Lake | place...
ACGCTGGTCCTGACCGTCCGCAACGGCGACGGCGATGGCGTCATGACGATCCGCCTCGTCTGCCAGATCGACGACGGCTGATCCCGAGTCTGCCCCGGCCGAAGCGGAGACCGGATCGGCCGGCCCGCGCGGCGCTCGGGTGAGGGCGGCCGTGATCACGGCCCATCCGCGCGTGTCGCCCGAGACCCGTCAACGGGCATCCCTCCAGACCGTCGCATCCGGCCGGAGATCCGGTGCAGGCCCTTCCGGAGGCGCAGCCGCGTGACCGAGGTCGATCAGGAGCATGTCGAGGAGAACGCGGAGCCGGCGGAAGCCCGAGGCCGGAAGCTTCGCGCGGGCGGCCGCACACAGAGCGGCAGTCTCAGCGGTGGCCTGGGCGTTGTCGGCCGGCATCGTCCTTCCCTGGCTGGTGCGTATTCGATGAAGTTGTGAGTCTGGTACGGTGAAGAGGCTAATCAATTCGCCGCATTTAGGCTTGAATATGCTCAATCGAAAACCAAATCAATAATACATCACCTTTGGTTATTGGATGCGACCGAATTTTCGGATCAAAATATCGTGTACTCCCGATGGTTGGCGAGGCGGAGGGGCTTCAAGTCTATCGGAAAAGCATTGGCGGACTTGACGCGGTTCGCGACGCGTGTGCCGAGCTTTCGCAGGACATAATCTACCTCGATCTGGTCGTCGCCTCGCAACGGCGCAGGTTTATCGCAGCATTTTTCGCCAAGGTGTGGTGGTTCCATCGCGATCGGTCGGTCGGACGACCGGTCATGTCCTGGGATCGGATCCGACTGGATTGTGTGAGGTTGGCGTCTCCCGGTCCCCGTCTGGGGCGCATTCTTTCGTCCACTTTCGCCGAACCGAAATCCGCTTCGGCGGAGCGTGCTCCGGAGTGTCCCCCGGGAAGGGCGGCGCGCCGGGCGAGGGGACGAGGCAGTGCACGAGCCCATCCCTCTCCCGCCCGCCTCCGGCCCCGTCAGAACAGCGAGATGAGGACGATGCCGGCCACCATCAGGGCGGCTCCGCCCAGCCGCGACGCGCCGGCCCGCACCCGCTTCATGCCGACCCAGCCGAAATGATCCAGCGCCACCGAGGTCAGCAGGTTGGCGGTGATCAGCAGGCCGTTGAAGGCGCCGGCCCCGACCTTGTCGACGAACAGCAGGCCGGCGAACACGGCCACGGCCCCGGTGAGGCCGGCCAGCGGCATCCACCAGCGCACCCCTTCCAGGTCGGTCCGCCGCGGCAGCGGCTTCGGCCGCAGCAGGAAGACCAGCACGAAGACGAACACCACCGGCAGGAACGAGACCAGGGCCGCGAGCCAGGGGTTGACCAGGGCCCCGCGCAGCTGTGCGTTCCAGACCACGCCGACCGCCTGCAGCGCGCCCGCGACGACGATGAAGGGATAGAGCAGCCTCGGATTGAGGCCGTGGCCGGTCTCCTGGCTCGCGCCATCCCCGCTCGCGCCATCCCTGCTCGCGTCCTGGCCGGGCGTGACGCGGGCGATGAACGTCACGCCGACGGCCATGAGCAGGCCGCCGAGCCAGGGCATCGGCTTGAATCCGCCGCCCGGCAGCCCGAACAGGCCCAGCGAATCCATCGCCAGCGAGGTCAGGATGTTGGCGGTCAGCGTCAGGCCGTTGAAGGGGCCGGCGCCGACCTTGTCGACGAAGGCGAGGCCGCCGAACACCGCCACCGCGCCGGCCACGCCCCCCAGGGGCGCGTACCAGGGCATGCCGCCGAGCGTGTCGAGGCCCGGCAGCGGCGTCGGCATCACGAGGAACAGCGTGGCGAAGACGAAGACGATCGGCAGGAAGGAGACCGACGCCGCCAGGAACGGGTTGACGAGCTGCCCGCGCAGCTGCGCGTTCATGGAATTGCCGAGCGCTTGGAGCGCGCCCGCCACGATGATGAAAGGGTAGAGCAGGGCGGCACTCACGCGGGTCGGCCTCCGGATCGACGAGGGGCGGGGGGCAGGCGAGGATCAGGCGAGGATCAGGGCTGCGAGCGCGAGCGCGAGCGCCGGGGGCATGACGAGGGCGCCGAGCTTCAGGAACGCCCAGGCGGAGACGTTCTCGCCCTCGCGGCGAATCGCGGTGAGCCAGAGGATCGTGGCGAGCGAGCCCGTGACCGAGAGGTTCGGCCCGAGATCGACGCCGATCAGGACCGCGCCCGCAACCGTCTCCGGGACGTGCGCCGCCTGCACCGCGGCGCCCGCCAGGAGGCCCGCCGGCAGGTTGTTCACGAGATTCGATCCGAAGGCGACGAGGGCGCCCCCGGCCCAGGCCGCGGCGGCGGGATCGCCCTGCGCGGCCTGGCCCAGGAGGTCGGCGAGCCGCGTGAGCAGGCCGGTCTTCTCCAGGGCCTCGACCAGGACGAAGAGCCCGGCGACCAGCGGCAGCACGCCCCAGGAAACGTCCCGGGCGACCGCGACGAATCCGCCCCGGTTGATCGCGAGCACGACGAGGGTGGTGGCGAGGCCGGCGAGGAAGGTCGGCAGGCCGAGCTCGATCCCGGCGGCCGAGGCGCCGATGAGGGCCGCGCCGGTGGCGACGATGCCGAAGCCCGCGACCATACCGCCGAGGCTCAGGGCCGGCGTCTCGACCGCGGTCGAGACCGTCTCGGCCCTCAGCCGCGCGTTCTGGGTCAGGCGAAGGACGATGTAGGTCGCGACGATCGCCAGCAGGGAGGGCAGGGTGAAGGTCGCGAGCCACTGTCCCAGCGGCGGCATGTGCTCGGCGAAGACGACGAGGTTGGCCGGGTTCGAGATCGGCAGCACGAAGCTCGCCGCGTTGGCGATGAAGGCGCAGATGAACAGGTAGGGCAGGGGCTGCTTCACGCCGGCCGCCTTCGTCGCGGCGAAGACGGCCGGCGTCAGCACCACCGCGCAGGCATCGTTCGAGAGGAAGACCGTGACCACCGTGCCGACGAGGTAGACGAGTAGAAACAGCCGCGTCGCCGAGCCCTTCGCGGCCCTCACCGCGTGGGCGGCGAGCCAGTCGAACAGCCCTTCCTTCCGGGCGATTTCGGAGAGCAGCATCATCCCGACGAGGAAGAGGTAGACGTCCGTGCCCTTGGCCGTGCCCTCCAGGGCGGTCTGCCAGGGGATCAGGCCGAGACCGACGAGGAGCGCCGCGCCGGCCACCGCCCAGACCGCCTCCGGCCAAGCGAAGGGGCGCAGGATCACGCCGAGCGTCGCCAGCGCGGCGATGCCCCAGGTCGCCGCGTTCGGGTTCTGGATCAGCGCGCCCATCGGCGTCGGGCTTCCTTCTGTCGGAGAACGTGACCGGGTTCGGATCGGAGCCGGGACACCATTGCGGACCGCCGCCGGCATGGGCAGGGCGCGGATCGGGCTCCAGGACTCAAGCCCGAAGGCCCGAGGATCAAGACCCAATACCAAAGCCCTGCGATCCGCATCGACGCCGATCCTCGACGACCGCCGCTCAAGTTCCCTCGAGCGGCACCGTTCCAGCCTGATCCATCACAACAGCGCGATTTTCGAGTGGGGTGTGCGGGCGGGGCCGGCGTGGAGGGCGGCCGGACGCTTCGGACGAGGCGAGCCCCGGTGCGTCGGTGCTCCGTCCTGCCGGGCGCCGGAAAGGGAGGGGCGGAACAGCCTCCTGAAGCGCCGGTTTCCCGAGGGCACAGAGAACCGCCACTGGGAGATCCGCCATGAAGGCCCTGACCCTCGCTCTCGCGAGCACCCTCCTGCTCACGCCCGCCGCCTTCGCCGCCGAAGGTTCGGGCACCAGCCGCTCCGGTACCGCCAACAGCACGGGGCCGAACGATGCCGGGTCCGGCGCGTCGCCCGGGGCGGCCGGCAGCGGACCGACCTCCGGCGACAAGAGCCGCTCCGGCACCGCCAACAGCACGGGGGCCAACGATGCCGGGTCCGGCGCCTCACCCGGTGCCCAGGGCAAGGGCCACGACGCCCGCTAGGGCGCTGTCCGACGACCTGGATGCCGGTTCGTCGTGAGTACACGCGTTGAGACAAGGACCTGGAGTCGACGGTCTGGCGCGATCAGGTCGGACACGGCTCTAGCGTCTTTCGTCAAGGATGCCCGCGCCGCCGTCTGGCCCGGTGGCGGCCTTCGAAGGTGGGGAGGGGCGGGCCCGAAGGCCCATCCTCCGGGCCGCTCGCCCCGCGGCTCGGATGGGCACAAGAGACCGTCCGGATTCCGCACGGCTCCCGGACGATGCTTAGCGGCACCCGCCCGACCGCCTCCCATCACAGAAGGGGAGGCGGCCGAACCGTATCAGTCGTTCTTCACCGTGCCGTCTGGACCGACCTTGACCTCCTGCTCGCGGTCGGTGGCCGCCAGCTTGATCTCGTACTCGACCGAATTGCCCTCGCGCTCGACCTCGGCCTCGTAGGCCTTGCTGCCGGGGACCTTCTGCTCGGCCAGGGCGATCGCGTCCTTCAGCGACACCTTGGCGTTCTGGAAGTCGCTCGCCTTGAGGCGGGTGAAGTAGCGCTCGATCGGCTGGTTCTCGCTCTTGTAGAGGTCGCCCGTGTCGGCGTTGACGCCGTGCTCGACGAGCTTGCCGCTCGGGTACACGACCTTGATCGCGTAGCGCGCCGGGTTCTTGCCGTCGGCCTTCTCGAAATCGGCGTCGATCGCCCGGCCGCCCTTCTCCTCGCCCTCGGCCTTGCCCTCGGCGGTGGCGATGGCCTGGGCGAGGCCGATCTTGGCCGATTTGGCGACCTGCCACTCCTTGAGGTCGCTGTTGGACTTGGCGGCCTCCGTCGCGCTGGGCGCGCGGCCGGTGTTTTCCGGATTCTTGGTCAGGTCGGGGTTCTGGGCCGCAGCGACGCCCGTCATCAGGGCGAGGAGGCCGGTGGCAGCGGTCAGGCGCAGGATGTTCGTCTTCATGGCGGTCGTCTTCATGGCGGGTCTCCCGTTTTCGGGCTTGAGGACCCTCTGAACGGCCCGGACCGCCGCTTGGTTGCGGCGCGGCATGACGTTCGAGGCGCGATGGTACCCGCAGTCTCGCGCCTGCGGTCGCGCGCGCCGATGGCGGCCGCCGAACGGAACGGCGCGGGGCGTGTCATCCTCCGCCTTGACATATATCCAATATGAAAATAACTAATTCGCACGTCGGATATAAGGTGAGTCGGGAGTGCCCCATGAGTTCAACCGAATCCGAGGCCGCCTTCCTGGCGCGCTACGATCCCGCCGATTACGCGCGGCCCGCCGTCGCCGTCGATCTGGTGCTGCTGGGGCTGTCCGGCGCCCGGCCCGCCATCCTGCTGCTGCAGCGCGATCGCCACCCGCATGCGGGGCGCCACGCGCTGCCCGGCGGCTTCGTCGGGATCGACGAGGCGCTGGAGGACGCCGCCGCGCGTGTCCTGCGCGAGAAGGCGGGGGGCGCGCGGGCGCATCTGGAGCAGCTCTACACCTTCGGCGCCGTGGAGCGCGATCCGCGCATGCGCATCATCACGGTCGCCTATCTCGCGCTCCTGACCGAGGCGGCCTTCGCCGAGGCGCTGGCCCGGGCTCCGGCCCTGCGTCTCGGCACGGTCGTGACGTCCGCAGGAGAGGAATCCGCGGGGGAGGAGCCCGTGACGGTCCGCGCGACCGACGGGGCGGCGCTTCCCCTCGCCTTCGACCACGCCGAGATCGTCGCCCTCGCCCTGCGGCGGCTGCGGGGCAAACTCGATTATTCGGAGGTCGGCTTCGCCCTGCTGCCGGAGCTGTTCACCCTGCGCCAGCTCCAGGACGTGCACGAGGCGATCCTCGGCACGCGCCTGAACAAGCCCGCCTTCCGCCGCCGGATGCTCGACCGCGGCTGGCTCGATCCCACTGGCCGGTTCGAGACGGGCACCTCCTACCGCCCGGCCGAGCTGTACCGCTTCCGTCCGGCGCCCTCGCAATCCTCCTCGTAATCCCCTCGAAAGGAGACTGACATGGCCACGATCCGCCGCTTCGGCGTCCTGTCCCAGCTTCGGAGCGAGGCGAGCCACTACGTCATCCGCTTCCGCAACGGCCGCCCGCGCCAGAGCGGGCGCGGCCTCGTCTTCTGGTTCCGCCCGGAGACCGCGAGCATCAGCGAGCTGCCGATGGACGACCGCGAGATGACGCTGTTCGTCCGCGGCCGCAGCGCGGATTTCCAGGCGGTCGCGGTGCAGGGCAGCATCGGCTGGCACGTCGCCGATCCCGAGCGGCTCGCCGCCCGCGTCGACTTCTCCCTCGACCTGCGCACCGGGCGGCTCCAGGGCGAGCCGATCGAGCGGATCGAGGCGCGCATCGCCGGGCTCGCCAACCAGACCGTGCTGCAATTCCTCGGAGGCGCGCCGGTGCGCGCCCTGCTCGATGCCGGGCCGGAGGCCCTGCGGGCACAGGTGCAGGCGGCGCTCGGCACCGAGCCGTCGCTTGCCGAGATCGGCATCGCCGTGGTCTCGGTGCGGCTCACCAATCTCGCCCCGTCGAGCGAGCTGGAGCGCGCCTTGCAGACGCCGACCTACGAGGCGCTGCAGCAGAAGGCGGACGAGGCCACCTTCGCCCGCCGGGCGGTTGCCGTGGAGAAGGAGCGGGCGATCGCCGAGAACGAACTCGCCACCAGGACCGAACTCGCCCGGCGGGAGGCGCTGCTGATCGCCGAGGAGGCGCAGAACGCCCGCAACCGGGCGCAGGCCCGGGCCGAGGCGGAGGGGATCGAGGCCGGCGCGGAGGCCGAGCGCATCCGCGTGGTCGACGGGGCGCGCACCGAGGCCGAGCGGGCACGCGTGGCGATCTACCGCGACGTGGCGCCGGGCACCCTGCTCGGGCTCGCCGCCCATTCGCTCGCGGGCAAGCTCGACACGATCGAGCACGTCAACGTCACGCCGGATCTCCTCGCCACCCTCCTCGGCGAGGTCCGCCGGCCGTCCGGCCTCCCGGCCCGCTGAGGGAGGGGCCGATGGCCGCGCTCACCCCCCGGGCGGTCTTCGTCACCCGCGAGACCGATTACGAGCTCCTGATCGCCCGGCACGCCACCAGGGGCCAGGCCCGCTTCTTCCTGGAGAGCCGCGGCCAGGGGCTGGCGCAGGTCGAGGCGCGCCACGAGCGCTTCCACGCGGTGCTGGCCCGGGCCCGGGCCGCGGTGCCGGGCGCGTGGCGCCAGACCCTGGTGCGGCGGGCCGACCTCGACCGCTTCCTGTTCGCCGCGGACGACGTGGTCGTCGCCGTCGGGCAGGACGGGCTGATCGCCAATGTCGCGAAGTATCTGGGGGCGCAGCCGGTGATCGGGGTGAACCCGGACCCCGAGCTCTACGACGGCGTGCTGGTCCGCAATCCCGTCGAGCGGCTCCCCCGGCTGCTGCCGGCGAGCGCTGCCGGGGCGGCCGGAATCGAGCGGCGCACCATGGTCGAGGCGGTGATCGACGGGGCCGAGCGCCTGTTCGCCCTCAACGAAATCTTCGTCGGGCACCGCAGCCACCAATCCGCCCGCTACCGGATCGAGGCCGGGGAGGAGGGAGAGGAGCATTCCTCCAGCGGTCTCATCGTCGCCTCCGGCACCGGGGCCACCGGCTGGGCCCGTTCCATCGCCGAGGCGACCCGGCTCGGCCTGTCGCTCGCCCCTGAGGAGCGGGCGGTGGGCTACTGGGTGCGCGAGCCGTTCCCGAGCGTCGCCACCGCCACGCGGCTGCAGGCCGGCAAGCTCACCGATGCACCGCTCCGCGTCACCTCGCGGATGAACGAGGGCGGCGTGGTCTTCGCCGACGGCATCGAGCAGGATTTCCTGGGCTTCGGCTGGGGCCGGCAGGTGCGGATCGCGCCGGCCGACCGGGCCCTGCACCTCGTGACCGGGTGAGCCGCGCCGCGGCCGGGTGCTCAGGAACACCGGTTTCCCGGCCGCCCATCCCGTATATGGAAGGCGGGCGGGACGTCCGGGCGGATGGCCGGACCACAATCATTTGTCGGGCGCGATCCTGTCGCAAAACCGCCAAGGGTGCCGATCATGGGGCTGGTGATCGCGCGCCGTGAGCGTCGGCGCGCGATTCGACCGATCCGGGAATGGGCAGCACGTGGAATCGGCAGCAGAGCATCGGATGGGCGGTCTCGTCGCGGCGGGGCACCACGACGAGGGGCCGGGCGGAAGCCTCGCCGGCCGGGCCGTCCTGCGCGGGCCCGCCCGCCCCGACCTGATCCGCCGGGAGACCCTGGCCGCCCTGTTCCGGGCGAGCGCGCGGGCGCGCGCCGACGCCCCCTGCCTGATCGATGCCGCCGGGCCCGCCTCGGACGGGCGCCGTCCGGTCCTGACCTACGCTGAGGTCGACGCCCGCTCCGACGCCCTCGCCGCCGGGCTTTCCGCCCGCGGCATCGGCCCCGGCGACGTCGTCGGCCTCTGGATGGCCCGCGGCACCGAGCTGCTGATCGCGCAGATCGGCATCACCAAGTCGGGCGCCGCCTGGCTCCCCTTCGACGCCGAGGCGCCCGCCGACCGGGTCGCGGTCTGCCTCGGCGATGCGGAGGCCCGGGCGCTGCTCGTCTCGGACGCCCTGCACCCGCAGGCGCCGGAGGGCACGCCCGCGCTCACGACCGCCGCGGTGCTGGCGGCGGGGCAGGGGGCCGCCGCCCCCGATCTCGATGCGGCCGGTCTCACCCCCGAGCACCCGGCCTACCTGATCTACACCTCGGGCTCGACCGGCGTGCCGAAGGGCATCGTCATCAGCCACGCCAACATCTGCCACTTCCTGCGCTCGGGCAACGCCGTCTACGGCATGCGCGCCGACGACGTGGTGTTCCAGGGCGCCTCCGTCGCCTTCGATCTCTCGATGGAGGAGATCTGGGTCCCCTATCTCGTCGGCGCCTGCCTGTTCGTGGCGAGCCCCGCCATGATGGGCGACGTGGAATCGCTGCCCGCGATCATCGCGGAAGCGGGCGTCACCGTGCTCGACACGGTGCCGACCCTGCTCGCGATGATCCCCGGCGACCTGCCGAGTGTCCGCCTCGTCCTGCTCGGGGGCGAGGCCCTGCCCGAGCCGCTGGTGGCGCGCTGGGCGACCGATCGGCGGCGCCTGTTCAACACCTACGGCCCGACCGAGGCGACCGTGGTGGCGACCGCCGCCGAGATGCGGCCGGGCCGGCCCGTCACCATCGGCGGCCCGATCCCGAATTATTCGGTCTACGTCGCCGACGAGGCGCTGAACCTGCTCGGGCCCGGCGAGCCCGGCGAGTTGCTGATCGGCGGCCCCGGCGTGGCGGGCGGCTATCTCAAGCGCCCCGAACTGACGGCGGAAAAGTTCGTCGCCAATCCCTACCCGTCCGACGGGACCGATCCGGTGCTCTACCGCTCGGGCGACGCGGTCTCGATGACCGAGGCCGGCGACATCGCCTTCCACGGCCGCATCGACGATCAGGTCAAGATCCGCGGGTTCCGCGTGGAGCTCGGCGAGATCGAGGCTCGCATCCGGGGCGAGGCGGGCATCAATCAGGCGGCGGTGGTGCTGCGCCGCGACGACGAGGTCGACCGCCTCGTGGCCTTCCTCGTGCCCGAGCGCGGCGCCGAGTTCGACCGGGCGGCCTTGCGAAAGACTCTGGCGGCGCAGATGCCGCCCTACATGGTGCCCGGTCATTTCGAGACGGTCGAGACCCTGCCCCGTCTTACCTCGGGCAAGGTCGACCGCAAGGCCCTGCGGATCGCGCCGCTGACGGTCGCCGCGGCGGACGGCGAGCAGGAGATGCCCGAAAACGAGACCGAGGCCGCCTTGCTGGCGGCGGCGAAGCGGGTGTTCGGCGACGGGCCGATCGGGCTCGAGGCCGACTTCTTCTCCGAACTCGGCGGCCACTCGCTCCTCGCCGCCCGCTTCGTCGGCGCGGTGCGCGAGACGCCGGCGCTCGCCGGCATCACCCTGCAGGACGTCTATGCCGGCCGCACGCTCCGGGCGATGGCCGCGGGTCTGATCGAGCGCTCCGGCGGCGTCGGCGCGCAGACCGCGATCCGGGATCTCGGCTTCACCCCGCCGCCGCTCCTGCGCCGGGCGCTGTGTGGGCTCGCCCAGGCGGCGGCCCTCCCCTTCGTGATCGCGCTCGCCACGGCGCAATGGCTCGGCATCTTCGTCACCTACCTGCTGCTCACCGGCGGCGGGCTCGGCTTCTGGGGCGAACTCGGCGTCCTCCTGCTCGTCTATATCGGCATCAATGCCGTGACGGCGTCGATCGCGATCGCCGCCAAGTGGCTGATCCTCGGGCGGACCAAGCCCGGCCGCTACCCGCTCTGGGGCGTCTACTATTACCGCTGGTGGCTGGCGCAGCGGCTGACGCCGCTGGTGCACATCAAGTGGCTCCAGGGCTCGCCCGCCATCGTCGCCTATCTGCGGCTGCTCGGCGCCAAGATCGGCGACGACGTGCTGGTCTCCGACCTCGACGTGGGGGCGGCCGATCTTCTCACCATCGGCCGCGGCTCCTCGCTCGGCGGTCGCCTCGTCATCGCCAATGCCGAGGTCGTCGGCAACGAACTCGTCATCGGCCGCGTCGAGATCGGCGAGGACGTCGCCATCGGCACCTCCTGCGTCATCGGCCCCGATACGGTCATCGGCGATCACGCCGAGATCGCCGATCTCACCACCGTGCCGGCCGGCACCGAGGTCGGCCCGGCCGAGGCCTGGGACGGCTCGCCCGGCCGCCGGGTCGGCACCGTGGACTTCTCCGCCCTGCCCGAGCCCGCCACCGCCTCGCCCGCCCGCCGGGCGGCCTTCGGCGCGGTCTACGCCTTCCTGCTCGCGGCGGTGCCGGCGGTCGGCCTGCTGCCGATCTTCCCGGCCTTCTACATCTTCGATCAGATCTCGGATCACCTCTCGGAGATCACCGACGTCGATTACCACGCCTACCTGCCGCTGCTGACCTGGCCCACCGCCATGCTGATGACGGCGGGCACGGTGCTGCTCATCGCCGCGATCCGCTGGGCGGTGCTGCCGCGGGCGACATCCGGCACCTACTCGATCTGGTCGGGCTTCTACCTGCGCAAATGGCTGGTGGCGCTCGCCTCCGAGGTGACGCTGGAGACGCTCTCCTCGCTGTTCGCCACCGTCTACATGCGGGCATGGTACCGGCTGATGGGCGCGCGGATGGGGCGCGGCGCCGAGATCTCGACCAATCTCGGCTCGCGCCACGACCTCGTCTCGGTCGGCGCCAACAACTTCATCGCCGACGAGGTGGTGGTCGGCGAGGAGGAGATCCGCCGCGGCTGGATGCACCTTCACACCGTCGAGACCGGTGCCCGCGTCTTCGTCGGCAATGACGGCGTGCTGCCGCCGGGCACACGCCTGCCCGACGACGTCCTGATCGGCATCAAGTCGAAGCCCCCGGCCAACGCGCAGATGGGACCGGGCGAGACGTGGTTCGGCTCGCCGCCGATCCGCCTGCCGGTGCGGCAGAAGGTCGATCTCGGCTCGCACGCGCAGACCTTCGAGCCGAGCGTGTGGGCCAAGCTGCGGCGCGGCCTGTTCGAGGCCTTCGCCACCTCGTTCTCGCCGATGCTCTACATCTCGCTCGCCATCTGCGCGATCGACTGGGTGTTCTACCCCGAGATCCTCGAGGGGGACTGGCTCGGGCTCGCCGTGGCCTTCGTGCTCGCGAGCGTCATCATCGCCCTGATCCAGACGAGCAGCGTCATCGCCCTGAAATGGCTGCTGATGGGGATCTACCGCCCCGGCATGCGGCCGATGTGGTCGTGGTGGGCGATGCGCACCGAGGCGATCGCGGTGGCCTATTGGGGGCTGGCCGGCAAGGTGCTCCTGGAGCACCTGATGGGCACGCCCTTCCTGCCCTGGGTGCTGCGGCTGTTCGGCGTGAAGGTCGGCAAGGGCGCCTGCCTGCTGATGACCGACATCACCGAGTTCGACTGCGTCGAGATCGGCGACTACGCGGCCATCAACCGCTCGGCGGCGCTCCAGACCCACCTCTACGAGGACCGCATCATGAAGGTCGGCCGCGTCGTGGTCGGGCGCGGCGTCTCGGTCGGGGCGTTCTCGACGGTGCTCTACGACAGCCATGTCGGCGACTACGCGCGGCTGCGCCCGCTCACCATCGTGATGAAGGGCGAGTCGATCCCGGCCCATTCCGAGTGGGAGGGCGCGCCCGCCGTGCCGGTGGTGCACGCGGTCGCCGAGCCGGTGGCGAAGGCGGCGTGAACGGCTTCGCAGCGCTTGTGAAACGTACCAATAATGGTACGTTTTGCGAATGGCCGCTGCGACAGCCATCCCTCTTCTTTTCTATCGAAGTGCTCTCGGCCACGAGCCGGTTCGCGAGTGGCTGAGGGAATTGCCGCCGGAGGACAAGCGCGTCGTCGGCTTTGATGTTCGTCGGGTCCAACTGGGTTGGCCGATCGGGCTACCGGTCTGCCGACCGATGGCAGGCGGCTTGTTCGAGGTGCGTTCGACGCTGCCAAGCCGCCGCGAAGCCCGCCTTCTGTTCGGGTTCCATGAAGGTCGGCTGATCGCCCTGCATGCCTTCATCAAGAAGGCGCAGCGGACGCCAGCATCAGAGCTTGAATTGGCACGGAGGCGCTTGAAGGAGGTGATGAGATGAATGCGGACAACCCCCATATTGGATCGAGCTTCGAGAGCTGGCTGGAGGCCGAGGGCATCGCTGAAGAGGTCAAGGCAGCGGCGGCCAAGAGCATCATTGCCGAGCAGATCGCCCTGGAGATGAAGCGTCAGAAGATCAGCAAGGTTCGGATGGCCGAACTCATGCAGACGAGCCGCGCTCAGGTCGATCGCCTCCTCGATCCGTCGAATGGCGCCGCGACGTTGGAATCCCTGGTTCGCGCCGCCCGCGCGGTCGGGCGGGATTTGCGGGTCGAACTCGTATGACGATCGCCCGCTGGTCGAGCCAGCGGGCCGATGCCTGTCACGCCGCCTCGGTCTTCGCCCCGAGGCGCTTGTCGAGATAGGTGTCGACGGTCTGGGTCAGCTCGTCGACCTTGCCGTCGAAGAAGTGGTTGGCGCCCTCGACCATCTGGTGCTCGATGATGACGCCCTTCTGCGTCTTCACCTTCTCGATCACCGGGATCACCTCGCGGGCCGGCGCCACCCGGTCCTCCGAGCCGTGCACGAAAAGGCCGGAGGACGGGCAGGGGGCCAGGAAGGTGAAGTCGTAGCGGTTGGCCATCGCGGCGATCGAGATGAAGCCCTCGATCTCCGGACGGCGCATCAGCAGCTGCATCCCGATCCACGAGCCGAACGACACGCCCGCGATCCAGCAGGATTTCGCCTCCGGGTTGACCGACTGCACCCAGTCGAGGGCGGCTGCCGCGTCCGAGAGCTCGCCCGAACCGTGATCGAACGCGCCCTGGCTGCGGCCGACCCCGCGGAAATTGAAACGCAGGGCTGCGAATCCGCGATTAGCGAAGGTGTAGAAAAGATTGTACACAATCTGATTGTTCATCGTGCCCCCGAACTGGGGGTGCGGGTGCAGCACGATCGCGATCGGCGCCCCCTTCTTCTTGGGAGCCTGGTAGCGGCCTTCCAGGCGGCCGGCGGGGCCGGAGAAAATGACTTCGGGCATGATGTCCTCGAGATGATCCGGCCCTCGCCCCCGATGCCCCCGCGAAGGCAGGGGGAGGCGAACCGGTCACGGCTTGACTCGTTGCGCGCGCCACCTACAAGCGCTCTTAGAATAATTCTAGGCGATTAGAACTATTCTAAACTGTTCGTCGGTCTTCGACCTGCGATGCAAGGGCGCGTTTCGCGCGGCTTAGCACGGGGGAGGGGGGCGAAATCAAGAAAATCAGGATTGGCAGGACGATACGGAGCGAAACGGCAGGATGACGTCAGGCGGGCGCAGCTATCTCGATCACAACGCGACATCTCCGGTGCGTCCGGAAGTCGCGGCGGCGGTCGCGCGCGCGCTCACGCTGCCGGGCAACCCGTCCTCGATTCATCAGGAGGGCCGCGCGGCGCGCCATGCGCTGCAGACGGCGCGGGCGCGGCTCGCCGCCCTGCTCGGCGCGAACGCTGAGCGCGTCGCCTTCACCAGCGGCGGCACGGAAGCCGCCAATGCCGTGCTCTCCGGCGCGCTGCGGAAGACGGGCCTGCCTGCCCCGACCCGGCTGATGATCTCGGCCACCGAGCATTCCTGCGTCACGGCGGGTCACCGCTTCGCGCCGGAAGCGGTCGAGGTGCTGCCGGTGGACGCGACCGGTCTGCTCAGGCTCGACAGCCTCGCGGCCCGGCTCGACGCCTGCCGGGACGGGACCGTGCTGATCTCGGTCCACGCGGCCAACAACGAGACCGGCGTGGTGCAGCCGCTGGCCGAGGTCGTGCGGCTCGCCCGCGCCCACGGACGGGCCCTGGTCCACAGCGACGCGGTCCAGGCGATCGGGAAGATCCCGCTCGACTTTTCCGCCCTCGGCCTCGACGCTCTGACGCTCTCCGGCCACAAGTTCGCCGCGCCGAAGGGGGTCGGCGCGATGGTGCTGGCCGAGGGCGTGAGCCTGGAGACGGCCCTCCTGCGCGGCGGCGGCCAGGAGGCGCGCCTGCGCTGCGGCACCGAGAATGTCTCAGGGATCGTCGGCATGGGCGAGGCTGCGGCGATCGCTCAGAGCGCCCTGGAGGTCGAGGCGGTGCGGCTCGCAGGGTTGCGCGACCTCCTCGAAGCGCGCCTGCGGTTGCTCGCTCCGGACCTGGTGGTGTTCGGCGAGGGCGCGCCGCGCCTGCCCAACACGTCGAGCTTCGCCGTGCCGGGCCTCGAAGCCTCCACGGCGCTGATCGCCCTCGATCTCGCCGGCCTGTCCGTCTCGTCGGGCTCGGCCTGCGCCTCGGGCAAGGTGGCCCGCTCCCTCGTGCTCGCGGCGATGGGCGTGAGCCCTGCGCTCGCTGCGGGGGCGCTGCGCGTCAGCTTCGGCTGGAATTCGTGCGCGGATGACCTGTCACGCTTCGCGACGGGGTTCGAACGGGTCGTTTCGTCCCTATATCAGCGGCGAGGGCAGGCAGCCTGAGCGCCGCCCGCCCAAGCCATTTTTTCGGCGGAACGCCCGCCGTGTCGTTGGAAACCCCCGGTCCTTGAAGCCGGAGTAGGTCAGGAGACGCTGAATGCCTGCAGTGCAGGAGACCATCGATCGGGTCCGTTCGATCGATATCGATCAGTACAAGTACGGTTTCGAGACCGTGATCGAGATGGAGAAGTCCGAGAAGGGCCTCTCCGAGGACGTGATCCGCTTCATCTCGGCCAAGAAGAACGAGCCGGAATGGATGCTCGAATGGCGCCTCGACGCCTACAAGCGCTGGCTCACCATGAAGGAGCCGGAATGGGCCCGCGTCGCCTACGACAAGGTCGACTATAACGACATCTATTACTACGCCGCGCCCAAGCGTAAGGGCCCTGAATCGCTCGACGAGATCGATCCCGAGATCCTGAAGACCTACGAGAAGCTCGGCATCCCGCTGCGCGAGGTCGAGGCGCTGGAGGGCATCGCCCCCGAGCGCCGCGTCGCGGTCGATGCGGTGTTCGACTCGGTTTCGGTGGCCACCACCTTCCGGAAGGAGCTGGAGAAGGCCGGCGTGATCTTCATGCCGATCTCAGAGGCGATCCGCGAGTACCCGGACCTCGTGAGGCAGTATCTCGGCTCGGTCGTGCCGGTGACCGACAACTTCTTCGCGACGCTCAACTCGGCCGTCTTCTCCGACGGCTCGTTCGTCTACATTCCGCCGGGCGTGCGCTGCCCGATGGAGCTGTCGACCTATTTCCGCATCAACGAGCGCGATACGGGGCAGTTCGAGCGCACCTTGATCATCGCCGACAAGGGGTCCTACGTCTCCTATCTCGAGGGCTGCACCGCGCCGAAGCGCGACGACAACCAGCTCCACGCCGCGGTGGTCGAGCTCGTCGCCCTGGAGGATGCCGAGATCAAGTACTCGACCGTCCAGAACTGGTATCCCGGCGATAACGAGGGGAAGGGCGGCATCTACAACTTCGTGACCAAGCGCGGCGATTGCCGCGGCGCCCGCTCGAAGATTTCGTGGACGCAGGTCGAGACCGGCTCGGCGATCACCTGGAAGTACCCGTCCTGCATCCTGCGCGGCGACGATTCCCGTGGCGAGTTCTACTCGATCGCGGTGTCGAACGGCATGCAGCAGGTCGATTCCGGCACCAAGATGATCCATCTCGGCAAGAACACGACCAGCCGGATCATCTCGAAGGGGATTTCCGCGGGCCGCTCGCAGAACACCTACCGGGGTCTCGTCTCGGCCCACAAGAAGGCCAAGGGCGCGCGCAACTTCACCAACTGCGACAGCTTGCTGATCGGCGATCAGTGCGGGGCGCACACCGTGCCCTACATCGAGTCGAAGAACGCGAGCGCGGTGTTCGAGCACGAGGCCACCACCTCGAAGATCTCCGAGGACCAGAAGTTCTACTGCCAGCAGCGCGGTCTCTCCGAGGAGGAGGCGACGGCGCTGATCGTCAACGGCTTCGTCCGCGACGTGCTGCAGCAGCTGCCGATGGAGTTCGCGGTGGAAGCCCAGAAGCTGATCTCGATCAGCCTCGAGGGCTCGGTGGGCTGACGACCTTCGACGCGGACGTGCCGCGCGCCGCCCACCGGCACAGCGCGCGGCACGCCGACGAGGTGAGAAGCAGCCCGCGCTGCGGCGGCTTCTATTGCCTGGAAATCTTCGCGCCGGACGAGATCGCGGAGTGGGTCGATAGGAACGCGACCGCTCTGTACCCCCGGTGCGGCGTCGACGCAGGGATCGGTGAAACGTCCGGATATCCGGTTCAGAGCGCCGCCTTCCTGCAAGCGATGCATCAGGAATGGTTTTGAAGGACTTGGACGAACATGCTTGAGATCAAAAACCTCGTCGTGCAGATCGAGGACAACCGCATCCTCAACGGCCTGAACCTCACCGTGAACGACGGCGAGGTTGCCGCGATCATGGGCCCGAACGGGTCCGGCAAGTCGACGCTCTCCTACGTCATCGCCGGCAAGGAGGACTACGAGGTCCTCGACGGCGAGATCCTGCTCGACGGGCAGAACGTGCTGGAGATGGCGGCCGACGAGCGCGCCGCCGCCGGCATCTTCCTCGCCTTCCAGTACCCGCTGGAGATCCCGGGCGTGGGCACCATGACCTTCCTCAAGGCCTGCCTCAACGCGCAGCGCAAGGCGCGCGGCGAGGACGAGCTCTCGACCCCCGACTTCATCCGCGCGGTGAACGCGGCGGCCGACAAGCTCGAGATCAACAAGGAGATGCTCAAGCGCGCCCTCAACGTCGGCTTCTCCGGCGGTGAGAAGAAGCGCATGGAGATCCTCCAGATGGCGCTGCTGCAGCCGAAGTTCTGCGTCCTCGACGAGACCGATTCCGGTCTCGACATCGACGCGCTGCGCATCGTCTCCGAGGGCGTGAACGCGCTGCGCGCGCAGGGGCGCTCGTTCCTCGTCATCACCCACTACCAGCGGCTCCTCAACCACATCGTGCCCGACACCGTGCACGTCATGTCGAAGGGCCAGATCGTGAAGACCGGCGGCAAGGAGCTGGCCCTGGAGCTCGAGGCCTCCGGCTACGCCGAGTACCGCGCGAGCGAGGCTGCGTAATGGCCGACGTCACCAATCTCCGCTCCCCCGCCGAGGCCGGCCTCTCGAAGCTGTTCGAGTCCTCGCGCAAGGCCTTCGCCAGCGACCAGGCGATCAGCCGCGAGGAGGCATTCCGCTTCTTCGAGGCGACCGGCCTGCCGAGCCGCCGGGTCGAGGCGTTCAAGTACACGGACCTGCGCGCCGCCATCACGGAAGCCGCCCCGCCCGCCGAGGCGCCGTCCGAGGACGCGGCCCGGGCCGCCGTCGCCGGGGTCAAGGGCTTCGCCGAGGTCGAGGCCGCGCGCCTCACCTTCGTCAACGGCCATCTCGTGGCGGCCCTGTCGGATCTCGACCGGATCCCCGAGGGCGTGACGGTGGCCCCGCTCAACGAGGCTCTGGCGCAGGGCGATGCCCGCCTGAAGCTGCTCGCCCCCGTCGAGCAGGTGCGCGAGAACCCGATCTACCAGCTCAACACCGCCTTCCTGGCGGATGGCGCGCTGATCTCGGTCGCTCCCGGCGCCAAGCCGCGGACGCCCGTGCATCTGCGCTTCGTCGGCACGGGCGCGACCGCGTTCTCGACCGCGACCCGCGTGCTGGTCGAGGTGGGGGCCGGGGCGGAGTTCTTCCTGCTGGAGAGCCACGAGGGTCCGGCCGGCCTCACCTACCAGCCCAACGATGCGCTGGACGTGCACATCGGCGAGGAGGCCGCCTTCCGCCACACCCGGCTCAACCGGGAAGGCGATGCAGCCATCGCCCTCTCGACCCTCTCGGTGCGGCTCGACGCCCGAGCGCAGCTCGAGACGGTCAACCTGGTCACCGGCGCCAAGCTCTCGCGCCACCAGATCTACCTGCACGTCGCGGGCGCGGACGCCAACGCGGTCGTCAACGGCGCGACGCTGCTCGGTCACGGCCAGCTCGCGGATTCGACCCTGCTCGCCGACCACGCGGCGACGGGCGGTATCGGCCGCGAGATGTTCAAGACGGTGATCGACGGTGATTCCACCGGCGTGTTCCAGGGCAAGATCATCGTCCGCCAAGTCGCGCAGCAGACCGACGGCAAGATGAAGTCCGACTGTCTGCTCCTGACCGACGACGGTCAGATGATGAACAAGCCGGAACTGGAGATCTTCGCCGACGACGTCGCCTGCGGCCACGGTGCCACCTGCGGCGCGCCGGACGAGGACCTGCTGTTCTACCTCATGGCCCGCGGCCTGCCGCGCGCCACCGCCGAGAGCCTGCTGGTCCAGGCCTTCATCGGCGAGGCGGTGGAGACGGTCACGCACGAGGGCGCCCGCGACGCGCTGATCGGCGGGATCGAGGCTTGGCTGGCGGCGCGCGGCTGACCCTTCTGGCCGGTTCCCCCTGAGGGAGCCGGCCAAGCTCAGTGACGCCGAACCTGTTCCGGCGGGCGGCGATGGACCCGGACAGCACAGGATCCAAGGTCGCGAACATGAACGCACCCGTCCCCGCCACCCCCTACGACGTCGAGGCGATCCGGAAGCAATTCCCGATCCTCTCGGAAAAGGTCTACGGCAAGCCGCTGGTCTATCTCGACAACGCCGCCTCGACGCAGAAGCCGCGGGCGGTGATCGACGCGATGGTCTCCTGCATGGAGACCGGCTACGCCAACGTCCATCGCGGCCTGCACTACATGGCCAACGCCGCGACCGAAGGGTTCGAGGGCGCGCGCGAGACCACGCGCCAGTTCCTCAACGCGGCCTCCACAGACGAGATCATCTTCACCCGCAACGCGACCGAGGCCTACAACCTCGTGGCCTCCTCCATGGGCTGGGCGGGCCTGATCGGGGAGGGGGACGAGATCATCCTCTCGATCATGGAGCACCACTCCAACATCGTGCCCTGGCATTTTCTGCGCGAGCGGCGCGGAGCCGTCATCAAGTGGGCGCCGGTGGACGACGACGGCAACTTCCTGGTCGAGGACTACGAAAAGCTGTTCAGCCCGCGCACTAAGATGGTGGCGATCACTCACATGTCGAACGTGCTCGGCACGGTGACGCCGGCGGAAGAGATCGTACGCATCGCCCACGCCCACGGCGTGCCGGTACTGCTCGACGGAGCGCAGAGCGCGGTGCATCGCCCGGTCGACGTGCGGGCGCTCGATTGCGACTTCTTCGTCTTCACCGGTCACAAGGTCTACGGTCCGACCGGCATCGGCGTGCTCTACGGCAAGAAGGAATGGCTCGACCGGCTGCCCCCCTATCAGGGCGGCGGCGAGATGATCCGCACGGTGAGCCAGGACGCGATCACCTACAACGATCCGCCCCACCGCTTCGAAGCGGGCACGCCGGCGATCATCGAGGCGGTCGGCCTCGGCGCGGCGCTGGAATTCATGATGAAGCTCGGCCGCGAGAACATCGCTGCGCACGAGGCGATGCTGACGGCCTACGCGCAGGAGCGCCTCGGCGCGATGAATTCGATCCGCCAGATCGGCAATTCCCGCGACAAGGGCGGCGTCATCGCCTTCGAGGTGAAGGGCGCGCATGCCCACGACATCGCGACCGTGATCGACCGCCAGGGCGTGGCCGTTCGGGCGGGCACGCACTGCGCCATGCCGCTTCTGACCCGCTTCGGCGTGACCTCGACCTGTCGCGCCTCGTTCGGCCTGTATAATACGACCCACGAGATCGACGTGCTCGCCGAGGCCCTGGCCAAGGCCGAGATGCTGTTCAGTTGAGTTTTCTGGAAAGAAGTTTCGGCTGTCGGATGCGGCGGCCGGAAGGAGTGATCCGATGAGCACCGACGCCACCATCACCGGCGGCACCAACACCCCTGCCCTCGCGGCGGCCTCCGCGATCCCGGCGGAGGAGATCGACCGGCTCACCGACGACATCGTCGCCGCGCTGAAGACCGTCTACGATCCGGAGATCCCCGCCGACATCTACGAACTCGGCCTGATCTACCGGGTGCAGATCGAGGACGACCGGCGGGTGCTGATCGACATGACGCTGACCGCCCCGGGCTGCCCCGTGGCCGGCGAGATGCCGGGCTGGGTCGAGAACGCGGTCTCGGCGGTCCCGGGCGTGCAGTCCTGCCAGGTCACGATGGTGTTCGACCCGCCATGGGATCAGAGCCGGATGTCCGACGAGGCCCGCGTCGCGCTCGACATGTGGTGAGGAACGGTTGCGTCAGCCGGTCCAGCGATCTTCGCAGAGTCGGCCTGACGCAGGCGGTTTCCGGTTGATCGCCTCAGTTGTTCTCCCGTCATCGCGAGGCGAGGCGCTCGCAATCCAGGGCTTCGCACCGTCCGGAAAGGTCGCGCCCTGGATCGGCTTCGCCTTGTGATGACAGAGAGACGCAAGCCCCGAAGCGATCAAGCGGATGCCGTATCAGTCCCCCGGCGGGGTGTCGGCTGGATCCCATCGCGGTCCGAACGTCAATCCGTCGTAGATATCCGCTAGCGTCAACTGCGCGGCGATCTCGGGCAGATCGATGATCGCATCGAGGCCGTCGAACGCCTCGATCGCCCAGACCTCGTCGTTGCGACGATAGAGAAGAACCTGCGGCAGGACGGTCTCGACGAGGAGAATGCAGCGCAGGGTCGGATGGCGTTTGTACTCCTCCAGCTTGCGCGTTCGATCGATGGCGCTCGTCGAGGGGGAGGCGACCTCTACGACCAGCCGCGGTTCGCGGGCCTCGTAGGTGTCACGGATGAGTTCGGCGCAGGCGACCATCACGTCGGGGCGTCGCAGGCCGTGAATGCCGGTTCGGATCGCGATGTCCGCCGTCATGGGTCGGCAGCCCGAGCCGCGTAGCTGCGTATGCAGCGAGGCGATGATGTTGACGGAGACCCGGTCGTGCTGCGTGCTGTTGCCGGTCATTATCCGGTGGCGACGAATCGGAACACCGTCGACGAGTTCGTAGCGCTCCTCCTGATGGAGCTGCCACGCAAAGAATTCTTCCGGCGTCGTCAGGCGCCGCGCGGGATCGGCCATCGCACCCTCCGTCACCGATTCAGCATAGCACGGCTGCAATCCGCGGGCGCGGCGGGCGCACCGGTGGACCCCTGCCCCGGGAGTGCTTATCTCTTGGATGACCCGAAAAGACTCACCCGCCCGGGCCTTGAACCCGGCCGCAGGAGAGAGACCACGATGTCAGGTTTCAAGGTGATCACGCTGACCGACCGCGCGGCGGATCGGCTGAAGGCGATCATGGCCGATGCGGACAAGCCGATCGCCGGTTTGCGCGTCGGCGTGAAGAACGGCGGCTGCGCCGGCATGTCCTACACGATGGAATATGCCGAGGCGCGCAAACCCGGCGAGGACGCGGTCGAGGACCGGGGCGTGACCGTGTTCATCGACCCCAAGGCGGTGCTGTTCCTGCTCGGCACCGAGATGGACTTCCAGACGACCAAGCTGTCGTCGCAGTTCGTGTTCAACAACCCGAACCAGACCTCGGCCTGCGGTTGCGGCGAGTCGGTGGCGATCACGCCCGCCAACCCGGAACGCCTGGCGGCCGGCGCTCCGGCCTGACGGGGAGGGCGGCGGACCGCCCGTCCGATCCTACGCTACGTCGCGCAGGGCCGCCGCCTCGGTCTCGTCGAGGGAGCGATTGCGGCCGGCGCGCTTGGCCGCGAACAGGCAGGCATCCGCCCGCTCCAGCAACGAGACGGCATTGTCGTCCCCGCGGCGGGTCGCGACGCCGAGGGAGACGGTGACCTTGCCGAGCGATTCTCCCGTCGAGCGCTTGACGAGCTCGCGGCCGGTCACGCTGGTGCGCACCCGTTCCGCGACGGCGCGGGCCTCGGCCAAGTCCGTCTCCGGCAGGACGATGCCGAATTCCTCGCCGCCGAAGCGGGCGAGCGTCGCGCCCGGCTGTTCCACGTGCTCGCGCATGACGACGGCGACGAGGCGCAGCACCTGATCTCCGGTCAGGTGGCCGTAGAGGTCGTTGAAGCGCTTGAAGTAGTCGATGTCGAGGACGATCAGGCTCGTCGGCCGGCGCCCGGCCTCCGGCGCGTCGCAGGCGCGGTGCAGCGCCGTCTCGAAGCTCTTGCGGTTGCCGAGGCCGGTCAGGGCATCGGTCAGGCTCTCCAGGCGGGCCGCCTCGAGCGTCTCGCGCAGACCCTCGATCTCGCTGCGGCTCTCGCGCATCCGCGCTTCGAGGGTGCGGTTGTTGGCGGTCACGTCGCGGGTGTTGGCGATGATCGTCGTAACGATCTCGCGCAGGCGGGTCCGGGTCGTGGCCGTGTTGGCGATGTCCTGGGACAGGGCCTGGAGCGACTCGCCGTACTGGGCGGTGGAGCGGATCGAGACCTCGATCATCTCCATGATGCCCTCGACTTCGGCGATCAGGCTCGAATTCATCCGGTCCACCTCGACGGCGAGCCGGCGCCCGTCGATATAGGTGTCGTACAATCCTTCGATGTCGGCGCTCGTCAGCGTGCCGTTCTGCGTCGTGAGCCGCTTGATCGCGTCGTTCATCAGCGGCTGCGTGCCCGACACGTAGAGGTACCACACCGCGTAGGCACGCGGAGTGGCGCAGGCGCAGTAGTCGCGCATCAGCTCGAAGCTGCGCTGCGCGAGCACGAAACTGCGATCACGGTCGAGATCGGGGCCGTGGCTCATCCGGTGACGTAGGCTCCTGCGGACGGGGCACGCCGCCCGGATCGTCCACTCCGCCGGAGTGTCGCCTCAGAACCTCGCCAGGACGTTAAGAGCGCCTCACAAAACGGCCGGCCGCGAGCCGCTCCCGCGACCGAAGCGCCGCGGGCCTTCTTCGCGAGCGGTTCGGCCTGGGACGCGCCCGCCGCAGTCGCCGACCGAGGCCGGCTACTTGCTCTTCCCGAACCCGGTCGGCTTCAGCAGGAAGGCCGGCACGTGCGAGCCGAGACCGACCGGCGTGTCGTCGTCCTCGTCGCGGCGCGGGGGGCGGCGCTCGGAGCGGGAGCGCTCGGGAGCGCTGCGGGCGGGCTCGCGGGCCGGGGAAACCGGCTCCGGCTCGCGGATCGACTCGCGACGGGCCTCCTCGCCGCGGCCACGGTCGGACGCCGCGCGGCGCCCCCCGCGCGAGCGGCTCTCGCTCGACCGCTCCGATGTTCGCTCGCTCCCCTTCTCGGCTCCCCTCTCGCTCCCCTTGGCCCGGCGGGTGCCGCGGCGACGGCGCGGCTCGTCGCCCTCCGCGTCGTCGGGCAGGGAGGCGAGATCGCCGTCGAGCCACTCGATCGGCCGGCCGATCAGGCTCTCGATCGCCGAGAGCGAGCGCTCGTCGGCCCGGCTCGCCAGGGTGAAGGCCGCACCCGAGCGTCCGGCGCGGCCGGTGCGGCCGATCCGGTGGACGTAGTCCTCCGGATGGTGCGGCACGTCGAAGTTGAAGACATGGCTCACCGCCGGGATGTCGAGGCCGCGGGCGGCGACGTCGGAGGCCACGAGCAGCGGAACCTCGCCGCTGCGGAAGCCGTCGAGGGCGGCCATGCGGGCGCGCTGGTCCATGTCGCCGTGCAAAGCCGCCGCGTTGAAGCCGTGGCTGGTCAGCGAGCGCTGGAGCTGGGCGACGTCGCGCTTGCGGTTGCAGAAGATGATGCCGTTCTGCAGCTCGCTCGCCGAGCGGATGAGCTGGCGCAGCACCTTGCGCTTCTCATGGCCCTCGGCGCCCGTCGCCACGAGGCGCTGCTCGATGGTCGTGGCGGTGGAGGCGGGCCGCGCCACCTCGACCCGCTGCGGGTTGTGCAGGAACATGTCCGCCAGCCGCTCGATCTCCGGCGGCATGGTGGCGGAGAAGAACAGGGTCTGACGCGTGAACGGCACCATCTTCACGATGCGCTCGATGTCGGGGATGAAGCCCATGTCGAGCATGCGGTCGGCCTCGTCGATGACGAGGAGCTCGACGCCGGTGAGCAAGAGCTTGCCGCGCTCGAAATGGTCGAGCAGGCGCCCCGGCGTCGCGATCAGCACGTCGGTGCCGCGGGTGAGCTTGGCGTCCTGGTCGGCGAAGGAGACGCCGCCGATGATCAGCGCCACGTTGAGCTTGTGGTTGGTGCCGTAGCGCTCGAAGTTCTCCTCGACCTGCGCCGCGAGTTCGCGGGTCGGCTCGAGGATGAGCGTGCGCGGCATGCGGGCGCGCGCCCGGCCGGTCTCCAGCATGGTCAGCATCGGCAGGGTGAAGGCGGCGGTCTTGCCGGTGCCGGTCTGGGCGATGCCGAGTACGTCGCGCCGGGCGAGCACGTGCGGGATCGCCTGGGCCTGGATCGGCGTCGGCTCGGTGTAGCCGGCCGCGGAGACGGCTTGGAGTACCTTGTCACTCAGTCCAAGATCGGCGAAAGACATCGGGTGTGGGAAACCATTTGCGCGCGTGGAGTGGGCCGATCTGGGGCTCAGAACTCGCGCCGGCGGATGATCGCGAGAGCCGTGCGCGGTACGCCGTCACGCGTCCGAACGCGCGCGACACTTAGACCCCTCTGCCTGCTTGTCAATCGACCGTGCCCGCGCAGCCGCCTCCCGCGCGGGCCGGGTACGGTTGCGCCGCAAGCATCCCGCGATCCGCCCGAGCGTGTCGGCGGCGGCGTTTTCGTGCCGGCGAGGAACCGGCCGCCGCCCGGAGCGCCGCCGTGACAGGACGCGTCAGTTCGCGAGGTTTCCGCGCAGCGTGCAGGGATCGAGACGCGTCGTCCGCGCGCTGGTTTCGATCGAGCCGGTGACCTCGGGGTCGATCACGTGCACGCCCGATTTGCCGGCCGGTTTGGCGACGTGGTGGGCGAGGGCCGTGGCGCCGAGGCCGACGATCAGCGACATCTTGATCGTCCAGGCAAGGGGACCGCGCGGTCGGGGCGAGCCGGAGTCGAGGGACATGAACAGCGCAATCCGTCGGGCCGGCTCCGGAATCGGGCGCCGGCGGGCGGAAGATGGCCCGAACAGGGTTAACACAGACTTGCGATGATGGTGCAACGAGTCGTTAACCGTATTCTTTGCAGGTTTCGTCCGAGAATTTGACTGTTGCCGATTTTCGACAAGTCAAGCCATCGATGTGCGCAACGACACATCGGACCTGATCAAACGCTCACGGCCGGGTAAGCTTCACTTTTCGTTGACGGGTTCGGGTGCATTGAACGCTTCATCGCAGGAGGGCGACGGATACCGGGGAGGATCCCCGGGCCACTTCACACCAACACCGGCTCCCGCCAAACCAGGACACGACACGATGAAAAGCCTGCTTCTCGCTTCGAGCGCGCTCGTTGCCGCCACGGTCGCCGCCTCGGCCGCCGACCTGCCGCGCCGCGCCGCCCCGCCGCCGGTGTTCCAGCCGGTGCCGGTCTTCACCTGGACGGGCTTCTATGCCGGTTTCAACGCCGGCTACGGCTTCGGCACCCAGGACGACCGCGCCCCGACCGTGATCGGCGTCGGCCCGGCCTCCCTCCTCGTGCCCCCGGGCACCACCGCCGTGGTGGCCTTCAACAACCGCGAGTCCAACGAGGGCTTCGTCGGCGGTGGCCAGATCGGCTACAACTACCAGTTCACCCCGGGCTCGGGCGTCGTGATCGGTGTCGAGGCGGACGCCCAGTACGCCGATTTCGGCCGTAACCGGAACCGCTTCCTCACCACCAGCCCGCTGGCGGCGCAGCAGGTGTTCAACCCGGGCGGCCTCTCCGGCCTCGACTTCTTCGGCACCGTCCGCGGTCGCCTCGGCTACGCCTTCGACCGCACCCTCGTGTACGGCACCGGCGGCTTCGCCTACGGCTCGGGCGGCGGTCGCGAGTTCGGCACCGGCGTGTCGAGCGACGACTTCCAGACCGGCTGGGTCGCGGGTGGCGGTATCGAGTACGCTCTTCCGACCGACTCGTTCCTGAACTTCTTCAAGTCCTCGGCCGTCACGCTCAAGGTCGAAGGTCTCTACGTGAACCTCGACCGCAACGCCGGCGGCCGCGGCGCCTTCGCGGTGGACAACCAGGGCCGCACGGTCACCGTGGCCAGCCCGGGCGTCGTGCTCGTCAGCGGCGGCCAGCAGGTCCGTGACACCGAGTTCGCCGTCGTCCGCGCCGGCCTGAACTACAAGTTCGGCTCGTACTAAGATCCGGATCCCCCGGCGGTCCCACCGGACCGCCGGGCCTCCCCGAAAGAGCCCGGCCCCGCGCCGGGCTTTTTCGCGTTGGATGCCTCGCCTCCGACGGAGGCTGCGGTTAAGGTCTTGTTGACCATCCCGGCCGATTCTGGACGGCCCGGACGCCCCGATGCGGGGACCGGCGCCCGCAACCGCCACGGCGAGACCCGCGCATCCGCATGACAACCGGCATGAGATCGACCCGTACGGCAGGACGCGCCGCGCGGTGGAGAGCCTCGGTGCGCTCCTCGGCTTATCCGGGGCGGAGCGCGGTCCGCGCAGCCGCCCTGCTCGGGATCCTCTGCGGTTCGATCCCCGCTGTGCGGGCGCAGGAGCCGCTCTACCTGCGGATCCGCGCGAACCCGGAGGCCCGGCTCGACGGGGCTGCGGCGGCCGGGCCGGCGGGCGCCTCCCTCGCCGCTGGAGCCGCACGCAGGGAATCGGCCTGGGAGCGCAGCGACCGGCGTGCCCGGATCGCGATCGCGTCGGTCTGCACCGGATGCCTCGCCGGGCGTTCCGTCCTGCAGGCGTTCATGCCGTCCTCCGTGGCGGAAGCTCCGGCCTCCGACATGCCTTCGCCGCTTTCGTCACCCTCTCCCTTGCCCTTTGCACCGACAGCAGGTGACCCATGACCCAGGCCCACCCGACCACCGGCGCGACCGTCGATCCGGAATGCCCGGTCTCGCTCGAACTGCTCGGCGAGGTTTATCGCGCCGACGAGTACGACCTGCCCTACATTCTCGAGACGATTCCGGCCCTGACCCGGGCCAAGCTCGCGGCCTATCTCTACGGCAAGAGCCACATGCACCAGCTCGGCCTGAAGGTCGCCCGCGCCTGCGAGCGCGAAGACCTGATCCGGGCCGTGGGCGAGATCGGCGCGGTCATCTACGGCCAGTCCCGGCTGAAGCCGACACAGGCGGCGCCGGAGGCCGAGGTGCCGGTCGGACGCGGCCGGGGCGCCCAGGCGGCCCAGCCGAAGAAGGTCAAGATCAGCCTCGGCGGCTCCGCTGCCAAGGGCCGCAGCTTCGATTGAGGGTCGATGCCCTGTCCAGCCGTCGCGACCATCGGCGGTGGCCGGGCAGGGGCTCTCGATCTCGTGTCTCGATTCGTGTCTTTGCGGCGCTCGCGAGCGCGGCCATGGGCAGGCGCGGCTTGCTTCCGTGTGTTCGGACGGCCGTTCGGAGCGAGGCCGTGGGGTGACCAGAGGATTCCTTCGATGTTCGCGACGTGGTGGAAGCTCGGCCTCGACACGACCCTGCTCGCCTTCGAGGCCCAGTCGGTGATCGCCCTGCGGATGGCCAAGCTCGCGGCCGGCGGCACCGCCGCGCAGGCGGAGGCGCAGCGCATGGTGAGCGAGAAGGTGCTCGCGGCCGGCGAGGCGGCGATGCAGCTCGCCACCGGCGCCTCCCACGGGGCGGTGGTGGCCGGCTACCGCCGCAAGGTGCGGGCGAACCACCGCCGCCTCTCCCGCGCTGCGAAACGCGATTAACCGGCCCTTAACCATGAACTTCCATCGTTCGAACGCACGACGGACGATTCCGGGAGAGCTTCATGGTGGTGTGCGAGAACAGCGTGCGCGAGCGCGCCTACTATATCTGGGAAGGCGAGGGCCGGGTGTTCGGCCGGGCCGAGGCCCACTGGCTGCAGGCCGAGGCCGAGCTGCGGCAGGCCGTGGCGACGGTCGAGGCTGAGGCGGGCGCTGCCCCGGCCAAGGTCGCCAAGCCCCGCGCCAGCCGCGCGAAGGTTGCGGAGAAGGCGCCGGCCGAGGTGCTGGCGGGCATCGCCAGCGCCGCCAAGGCCAAGGCATCTGTCAAGGCCAAGACCTCTGTCAAGGCTCCTGCCAAAGCCGCCGAGAAGCCCGCCGCCAAGGCGGTCAAGGCCGCTCCCAAGGCCAAGCCGGCCGCCGGCCGCACCAAGCCCCGTGCCGGCGCGGAGGCAGTCGTCCTGCACTGAGCCGCGCCACCGAACGGAACGCGGCTCGAGAGCCCGCCGTCCTCCGGGGATGGCGGGCTTCGCTTTTCAGGGCGTCCTCCCCGAGATCGGCGCCGGCCTCCGGGACGGGACGAGGCCAGCACGGGAGGCGAGCGTCGAAGCAGGGAACGTCGGTGAGGCTCGACCGTTTTCCTTCGCGCTCCGCGGGCGGGGCGCTTCCAGGATCGAGGAAGGACGAGCGATGCGCGCGCTGATGGGACGAGGAGCCGTGGCCGTCCTCCTCGGTACGATGCTCGCCTCCGCCGCCGTTGCAGGGCCGATGCGGGCCGGAGATTCGTTCTATGCCGGTCCCGCCGTGCCGGCGGTGGGCGGCCAAGCGCCGTGGAGCGCACCCTGGGAATACGATTCCGGCAGCGGCAACGATCGCCGTCCCGAACTGCCCTACTACCAGCAGGGCCGCGGCCAGCAGACCGGCGGGCCGGCCCGCAACCTCCTGCCCGACGACGGCCTCCACCTCTTCCCGCGCTGACGGCGGCGTCGGATGTCCACCCGCATCAAGGCCGTCGTGTTCGATATCGACGGTACGCTGCTCGACAGCGTCGATCTGCACGCGCGCGCCTGGGTCGAGGCCTTCGCGCATTTCGGGATCGAGACGAAGGAAGCGGAGGTCCGCCGCCAGATCGGCAAGGGCGGCGACCAGTTGCTGCCGGTCTTCGTGGACGCGGAGCGGCTGGCCCGCGAGGGCGAGGCGATCGAAACCTATCGCTCGGATCTGTTCAAGCGGGCCTACCTTTCGCAGGCCAAGCCGTTCCCCGCGGTGAAGGCGCTGCTCAGCCATGTCCGCGATGCAGGCCAGACCGTCGCGCTCGCTTCCTCCGGCAAGGCGGACGAGGTCGAGAACTACCAGAAGATCCTCGGCATCACCGATCTCGTCGACGTGGTCACGACCTCCGACGACGCCGACCGCTCGAAGCCGCATCCCGACATCTTCGAGGCGGTGCTGGGCAAGCTCCCCGGCTTGCCGAAGGAGGCGGTGATGGTGGTCGGCGATACGCCCTACGATGCGCAAGCCGCTGCCCGCGCTGGGCTTTCGACGATCGGCGTCCTCTGTGGCGGATTCCCCGAGGCCGAGCTTTCGGCGGCCGGCTGCCTCGCGATCTACCGCGATCCGCAGGACCTGCTCGACGGCTACGCGCGCTCGCCCCTCGCCTGATTCCGCACCTGAGATGAGCCGGCGTCAAAAAGCTGTGAGGCGCGATAGGCGACGACCAAGGAAACGCTAACTGCGAGCCGGCAAACCTATGGCCATGCGATTTGGAACCGTTTAAGAGCGCGCCCCGCGGGGGGCGAGCCCGCGTTCGGATGCGACTCATGCACACCACGGCCGAGACGTTCGTGACGACTTCGAAATCCCTCCAGCAGCAGGTCGCCGAGGCCATCGAGGACCGGGCGCTGCCGATCAGCCGGCTCCTGCGCCTGATGTGGGCGCTCGATGCCGACCGCAGCGCCGCCAACCAGAATCTGCGGGCCCAGCTCCGCGCTCGGATCGGTGCCCCGCTGAGCGCCTGAGTCTTTGCAAGTCCGACGGCGCGGCTTCAGGTCGCGCGCGAACGGACGGCCTCAACATCCGACACGTCTTTGCCTTTCGGCGCTCGCGCGGCACCGGAAGGCATCTTTTTTCAATGGTCCTTTACCGATCCGGTTGATCGCTCCGCCGGGGCTCGCGATGCCGCCAAGCGGCAGGCCCGAAGCCATCGACCAGACGGGATTCACGCCGCGGCCGGTGCCTCGATCCGCCCGGCGCGCAGGCGCACGGTGCGGTCGCACAGCCGGGCGAGGCCGGGATCGTGCGTCACCAGAACCAGGGTCGCGCCGCGGTCGCGCTTGAGCCCGAACAGCAGATCAACGATCTGCCGCCCCGTCGCCTCGTCGAGGTTGCCGGTCGGCTCGTCGGCGACCAGGATCGCCGGGTCGGGGGCGAGCGCGCGGGCGATCGCCACCCGCTGCTGCTCGCCGCCGGAGAGCTGCGCCGGATAGTGGCGCAGGCGGTGGCCTAGCCCCACCGCCTCCAGTTCCGCCGCCGCCCGCCCGTGCGGGTCGGGCGCCCCCGCGAGTTCGAGGGGCAGCGCCACGTTCTCCTGCGCGGTCATGGTCGGCACGAGGTGGAACGCCTGGAACACGATGCCGATGTTGCGGCCGCGAAAGCGCGCGAGCCCGTCCTCGTCGAGCGGCCCGAGATCGGTGCCGGCGATGGTGACGCGGCCGGAATCGGGCCGCTCCAGCCCCGCCATCACGGTGAGCAAGGTCGATTTGCCCGAGCCCGACGGTCCGACGAGCCCCACCGCCTCGCCGCGCTCGACATCGAGCGAGATGCCGCGCAGGACATGCACCCGCGCGGGGCCGCGGCCGAGGCTCAGCTCGATCTGCGACAGGGAGACGGCCTTGTTCGACATCCGGCACCGACCGATCTGGGCTAAGGGCTCGCGAGCCGCGCGGGCTGTTTCGAGCGAAAGGACACGGTCTTGCACCACGCGAACGAGGCGGAAGCCGGATCCGGCAGGCTTGTGTCACGCCTTATGTCAGGCACGGGCGCCCGGCGCGAGGCGGACGGACCCGATGTGGGGCGGCAGCGCCCCGGGCGCAGGGCCGCGCTGATGCTCCTCTTCGCCGCAGCCACGCTCGTCGGCGCCGGCCTGCCGCCCGGCGCCGCGCGGGCCGAACAGCCGCCTCTCAAGCTCGTGGCCCTGGGCGACAGCCTCACCGCGGGCTACCGCCTCCCCGCCGACGCCGCCTTCCCCGCGGTGCTGGAGCGGGCGCTGAAGGCCAAGGGTTACCGGGTCGAGATCGCCAATGCCGGAGTCTCGGGCGACACCAGCACCGGCGGGCTCGACCGGCTCGATTGGTCCGTGCCGGACGGCACGCAGGGCGTGATCCTCGAACTCGGTGCCAACGACATGCTGCGCGGCACCGATCCGGCGGTGACCCGCAAGGCGCTGGAGACAATCATCGTGCGGCTGAAGGAGCGCGGCATCCCGGTGCTGCTCGCCGGCATGCTGGCGGCCCCCAATCTCGGCGCCGAGTACCGCGCCCGGTTCGACGCGATCTATCCCGATCTCGCGAGGGCGCACGACCTCGTGCTCTACCCGTTCTTCCTCGACGGTGTTGCGGGCCAGCGCGCCAACACCATGGATGACGGGCTGCACCCCACCGCCAAGGGCGTCGAGCGGGTGGCCGAGGGCATCCTGCCCACCGTCGAGACCTTCCTCGGCCGCCTCGGACAGGTGCCGGAGCAGAAGGGACAGTAGCGATGCCGCGCCTGTTCACCGGGCTGGAGATCCCGCCGGAGATCGCCGAGCGGCTGTCGTTCTTCCGCGGCGGCCTGCCCGGCGCGCGCTGGATCGAGCCGTCGGATTACCACATCACCCTGCGCTTCCTCGGCGAGGTCGACGACGTGGTCGCCGCCGATCTCGATGCGGGGCTGGCGGAGGCGCGGGCGCGTCCGGCCTTCAGCGTGACCCTCGACGGATTGGCAAGCTTCGGCGGCGACCGGCCGCGGGCGATCTACGCCTCCGTCGTGCCGAGTCCGGATCTCATCGAGCTGCAGGAGGAGCACGAGCGCATCGCCCGCCGGGCCGGCGCCGCGCCGGAGCGGCGCAAGTTCACGCCCCACGTGACGCTCGCCCGGCTCAACCGCGAGGCCGGGCCGGAGGCGGTGGCGCGCACCCTCACGCAGGCCGGCGTGTTTCCCCGCCTCACCTTCACGGCGCGGCGCGCCGCCCTCTTCTCCGCCCGCACCTCGCGGGGCGGCGGCCCCTACCTCGTCGAAGCGGCCTATCCCTTCCTGGGCGGAAATTTCGAGCCGGAGGAGGGGGAGGACGCGTAGGCCCTGGGAAGCCCGCCGCGTTCCGCCCTTGCTTTGGGCGTCCGGTTGCGGCATGACGCGAGCCGCGCCGCGCGCGCCGTAGGAGTGTAGCTCAACTGGTCAGAGCACCGGTCTCCAAAACCGGGGGTTGGGGGTTCGAGTCCCTCCACTCCTGCCACGGCGCAGCCGGATCCTGCCACGGCGCAGCCGAGCCGCCTCTCGCGGCGGCCCTCTTCCGAACCCATCGACAAGCCGGATCACTTGCGCTAGAGCGGGCGCATTCCGAGATCCTCAGATACCGTCGGTGTGGGACGCCTCGTCCTCGCACCGCGATCGGCGGTTCCCGGAGCCCTGTCCGGTTTCAGTTGCGCCATGGCATCGAACGAAGCGACCAAGAAAGCCGACGCGGCGCGCGGACCCAATCGCGGCGCGGCGCCCCTACCGCCCCAGCGCGCGACGCCGCCGGCGCGCCCGGCGCCGAAGCGCGTCGGCCCGGCGGAGTTCCTGGGCCAAGTGCGCGACGAGGCCCGCAAGGTCACGTGGCCGACCCGCAAGGAGACCACCGTCACCACGATGATGGTGTTCATCATGGTGGTGGTCGCGAGCCTGTTCTTCGTCGCCGTCGATCAGGTGCTGCGCGTCGGCGTCGGCTTCATCCTGGGCATCGGCGCCTAAAGATCGTTTCGGGCGTTCCCGGACGCCGAGGAGTTGAGAAGACCCGTGTCGAAGCGCTGGTACATCGTCCACGCCTACTCGAACTTCGAGAACAAGGTCGCCCAGTCCATCAAGGACCAGGCGGCCCAGCGCGGGCTGACCGAGCTGTTCGACGAGGTCATGGTGCCGACCGAGAAGGTCACCGAGGTGCGCCGCGGCCGCAAGGTCGATGCCGAGCGCAAGTTCTTCCCCGGTTACGTGCTGGTGAAGTGCGATCTGACCGACGAGGTCTACCACCTCATCAAGAACACCCCGAAGGTCACCGGCTTCCTCGGTGCCGACAAGGCCAAGCCGGTGCCGATTCCGGACGCCGAGGCCGAGCGCATCAAGGGGCAGGTGCAGGAGGGCGTCGACCGCCCGAAGCACACGGTCTCCTTCGAGATCGGCGAGACGGTGCGCGTCTCCGACGGGCCCTTCGCCTCCTTCAACGGCACCGTCGAGGAAATCGACGACGCCCGCTCGCGCCTCAAGGTGGCGGTCTCGATCTTCGGCCGCGCCACCCCGGTCGAGCTGGAATACGGTCAGGTCGAGAAGGTCTGATTTTTTTCGTAATTCGGGGTCAGTCGGCACTGACTTGACTGATCTGCGACTTTCCCGGCCAGCGGCCCCGCTGCGGCCTGGAGACGGCGATGCTTTCTCGAGAGCACCGCCACAACCCCGCGGGAGATCCGCCCGGCTTCGCCTCCGGGATCCACGGATCGCACCGCGACCTGCAACCGCCCGTCCGTCCGTGCCTCGGCAGCCCGGCGACGCGCAACATTTGGGAGCAGTCCCATGGCGAAGAAGATCACGGGCTACGTGAAGCTTCAGGTCCCGGCCGGCGCCGCCAACCCGTCGCCGCCGATCGGCCCCGCGCTCGGTCAGCGCGGCCTCAACATCATGGAATTCTGCAAGGCCTTCAACGCGAAGACCGCGCAGATGGAGAAGGGCACCCCGATCCCGGTGATCATCACCGCGTATCAGGATCGCTCCTTCACCTTCGAGATGAAGCAGCCCCCGGTCACCTTCTTCCTGAAGAAGGCGGCGGGCCTGAAGCTCGGCAAGAAGCCGGCCTCCGGCTCCAAGACCCCGGGCAAGGGCGGGACCGTCGGCAAGATCACGGAAGCTCAGCTCCGCGAGATCGCCGAGAAGAAGATGCCCGACCTCAACTGCGACAGCGTTGATTCCGCCGTCGCCATGATCCGCGGTTCCGCGCGGGCCATGGGCCTCGAAGTCACGGCCTGAGGGAGGGCAGCATGGCACGCGAAGGAAAGCGCATCCGCGCCGCCCGCGAGGGTCTGGAGCCGACCAAGCTCTACGCCATCGACGAGGCGATCAAGCTGGTGAAGTCGAAGGCTTCGGCCAAGTTCGACGAGACCGTCGAGATCTCGATGAATCTGGGCGTCGATCCGCGCCACGCCGACCAGATGGTCCGCGGCGTCTGCAACCTGCCGAACGGCTCCGGCCGGACGGTCCGCGTGGCGGTCTTCGCCCGCGGCGCCAAGGCGGACGACGCCAAGGCGGCGGGGGCCGACATCGTCGGCGCCGAGGATCTCCTCGAGATCGTCCAGGGCGGCAAGATCGAGTTCGATCGCTGCATCGCGACCCCGGACCTGATGCCGCTGGTCGGCCGTCTCGGCAAGGTGCTGGGCCCGCGCGGCCTGATGCCGAACCCGAAGGTCGGCACCGTCACCATGGACGTGAAGGGCGCGGTCGCCGCCGCCAAGGGCGGCGCGGTCGAGTTCCGCGTCGAGAAGGCCGGCATCGTGCACGCCGGCGTCGGCAAGGTGTCCTTCGACGAGCAGAAGCTCGTCGAGAACATCAAGGCCTTCGCCGACGCGGTCGCCAAGGCGAAGCCCGCCGGCGCCAAGGGCACCTACATCCAGCGCATCGCCGTCACCTCGACGATGGGCCCGGGCGTGAAGGTCGAGCCCTCCACGGTGCTCACCGCGTAAGACAGGTCCGCAGGGACTTTTCGGGAAGCGCCCGGCCGATAGGCCGGGCGCTTTTCGTTTGGCGATTAGACCGTTCGCGCATACAGAACACTCAGCGACGGCAGCGACTTCAATCCAATTCAAAGATCTGTATGGATCACACTGTCCTGCTTGAACTGCTTGCCTTGGCCGAACGGCACGTTGTTCAAGGCGAGCGTCACCTCAACCGGCAGCGAGAAATCGTTGCCGAGACGGAAGCGGCTGGCCGCGATGGTGCGCTGGCGCGAGAGGTGCTGCGCACCTTCGAGGCGACGCAGGCCACGTGTGTCGCCGACCGAGACCGGCTTCTAAGAGAGCTCGAGCAAGCGTCAGGCTGACATTCGAGGGGCGCAAGCGCCGCTTCGTCGAGGCGGCGCGTGAGGCTGGCGCGAGCGGGAGCGAGGCCGACTCCGAAGCGGCGTTGAAGCCGATCGCGAAGAAGTAGCCCTCGGAGGCCGAGGGCTGATTCCGGCTCATCCGGCACGTGATGCCTTTGCGCGCGTGTCGGCCAAAACGTTCACAAGTTCTTGTGCATCGAACGGTTTTTGAATCCTCGACACGAGCCCGAATTTCTCCGGTATACCGTCGAAATCGTAGCCGGTTGCGAATATAAATGGGACGCCACGCTCGCGCAGAACATCGGCAAGCGGATAGCTCATCATTCCCCGAATGTTGATGTCGAGAATGGCGATGTCCGAGCTGATCGCGGAGCGCTCGAAGACATCATCGTCGAGGTTGCCGTGCGCACCCACTACGATGCCGCCAGCAGCTTCGACAATGCGCTTGAGTTCGTCCATGATAAGATATTCATCTTCAACGATGAGAACTCTAGTGTCTAGCAATCATTGATGCTCTTCCAAGGCTAAGTTTCCTCATCACCTAGACTCGGTTCGATATCGATTGACGCAAGTGCTAAAATTTACATAAATCACAAATCCTCGATCCGTGCGGCACCCGACGCTCCGTGCGCGCGATCGGATCGCCTTTCGTTTGGCCGGTCGCCGGCATCCCGAGGCGAGGCGGAAGCGATCCTGCGGCGCGACGTTTTCGGAGAGGGCGATGCCCTGGGCTGCTTCGCTCCGCCCGCAGTGACGGCACGCGATCACCCCTCCGCGACGCCCTCCAAGGCGAGCGGCAGATGCCGCGGCCCGCGCAGCGAGGCACCCGGCCGGTAGGGCGGGGGATCCTCGACCAGGGTGAGGCCCTTCAGCCGCCGCACGAGGCTGACCAAGGCCACCTCCGCCTCGATCCGTGCGAGCGGTGCGCCGACGCAGTAGTGCAGGCCGCCGCCGAAGCCGAGATGGCGGTTGTCGGTCCGGTCGGGATCGAAGCGGTCGGGATCGGGAAAGCGGGTCGGGTCGCGGTTGGCGGCGGCCAGCAGAAAGATCACCGGCGCGTCCTTGGGGATGGTGATCCCGGCGACCGGGATGTCGGCGAGCGCCAGCCGCGTGCGGTAATGGACCGGTGGTTCGTAGCGCAGCAATTCCTCGATCAGCCGCGGGGCGATCTCCGGCTCGGCGCGCAGACGCTCCCCATGTTCGGGGAAGCGCAGCAGCGTCAGCATGCCGTTGGTGATCAGGTTCACCGTGGTCTCGTGGCCCGCCACCAGCAGCAGCACCGCGGTGGCGACGAGATCGAAATCGTTCATCCCGTCCCGGTCGTTGGCGAGATCCGAGAGAATGTCTTCCTGCGGATCCTTGCGCTTCTCCTTGATCAGCCCCTGCAGGTAATCGGCGATTTCATTGAAGCAGACCTCGTTCTTGGCCTGCGTCTCCTCGTCGCCGCGCTGGTTGGGCTCAAGCGCGGTGGCGAGCTGCGTGGCCCAGCCGTGGAACTGCGCCTCGTCCTCCGGCGGCACGCCGAGCAGCTCGCAGATCACGGTGACGGGCAGCGGGTAGGAGAAGTCGTCGACGAGATCGATGCGGGTCTTGCCCCGCATCTTGCCGATCAGGTCGTCGGTGATCCGTTGGGTCTTGGTCCGCATGCCGCGCACCCGCTCCGGCGTGAAGCAGCGCATCACCTGGCCCCGCAGCCGGTCGTGGTCGGGGGGATCGCGGAAGATGAAGGGGCGGTGGCGCTTGCGGATCTCGGCGCGCACCGGCCGCACCAGCAGGTCGGTGACGGGGTGCCCGGTCCAGCGGAATTTCTGGGGATCGGGCAGGTCGTCCGAGCTGATCCGCGGGTCGGAGATCAGCCGTGCCAGCTCGGCATGGGTGCTGACGACGTAGGTGCCGTCCTCCTGCCGCGCGACGGGCACCTTCCGCATCTCCGCGTAGAGCGGATAGGGGTTCGCCCGGTTGGCGGGATCGAGGATCTGCTCGAACAGCGTGCTTCCGCTCACGGGACTATGGCTCCTGCACAAGGAGGCGGGGCTGATCGACGGCGTCCGCGATCAGCGGGAAGGGCGCGCGCTCGCGGATCGCCGCTTTGTAGGCGGGCAGCCAGCGGGCGCTGTCGATCGAGGCGGCCGCGATCGTGCGGCCATCCTTGCCGAAGGCGGCCACGAGCCGGCGCTCCTCCAGCGCGCCGTGCATCACGGCAAAGCTGTCGGCGCCATCCGCCAGACCGACGAGCTTGATCGTCAGGCCGAATTGCTGCGACCAGAAGTCGGGCAGGTGGTCGTGGCGGCGCATCGCCGAGGCGTCGCCCGCCAGCATGTTCACGGCTGCGGTTTCGGCTTGCGCCCGGGCGTTGCCCCAGTGCTCCACCGCCACCAGGGCGTCGTCGTCGTGCGGATTCGGCCAGCGCGCCACGTCGCCGGCGGCGAAGACGCCCTCGGCGACGCGGCCGTCCTCGCGCAGGACGCGGCAGAAGGCATCGCAGCGCAGGCCCTTGGCATCGGCCTGCACGCCGGAGCCGGCGAGCCATTCCACGTTGCGCAGGGTGCCGATCGCCGCGACGAGGCAATCGGTCTCGATCCGCTCGCCGTCCTTCAGGGTCACGGCGACGAGACGCCCGTTCTCCGCCTCCATCCGCTCGATCTCCGATTCGAGGCGCAGGTCGACGCCCCGTTCGCGGGCGACCTCGCCGATCAGGCCGCCGAGGCGGGCCCCGAGCGCGGCGGCAAGCGGCACCGCGTCGCGCACCAGCAGGGTGACGGGGATGTCGAGATCGCGGCAGGTCGAGGCGACCTCGAAGCCGATGAAGCCGCCGCCGACGAGGACGACGCGGCGTGGCTTGGCCTGCAGGCAGGCGCCGAGACGCTGTGCGTCGTCCCGGCCGCGCAGGGTGAAGACGCCGTCGAGGACGGCTTCCTCCGGGTCGGGCCAGGGCCGGGCCCGGGTGCCGGTGGCGATCAGCAGGCGGTCGTAGGGCAGGCAGCTGCCGTCGCCGAGGGCGACGGTGCGCTCCGACAGGTCGAGCCGGGTCGCCGGCCGGCCGAGGCGGAATTCCGCGCGCAGACCGGGAGGGCGGGGCAGGGTGGTGTCGGCGGAGTAGAGCCCGCGCAGGACCTGCTTGGAGAGCGGCGGCCGGTCGTAGGGCGGGTGGGGCTCGTCGCCGACCAGGGTGAGGGCGCCGGAGAAGCCCCGCTCCCGTAAGCGCTGCGCCGCGGCGAGGCCCGCCAGCGAGGCGCCGATGACGACGATGCGCTCAGGCTGCGCCGTCACGCGACCTCTCCAGCGGCGGTGTCGTCGGGATAGGCGGTGATCGCCCGCACCGGGCAGGCATGAACGGCCCGCTCGATCTCGGCCCGCGCAGCCTCGTCGGGGGAGGGGTCGTAGACCAGCGCCTCGCGCCCGTGCAGGGCGAAGTGGTGCGGCGCGGCGTAGAGGCACTGCGCGTAGCCCTGGCAGCGGTTGAGATCCACGACGACCTTCATGAGGAGAGTTTCGCTTCGCCTGTGCCGAGGGAGGGGAGCCGCCGAAGGGACGACCGGCATGGATAGGTAGGGCGGGGAAGCCCGCTCACCACGGCGGCGGCCTGACGCCCCTCCCGACGGTCGCATCCGGGGGCCTGGCTGGATCCTCGGCCGGGTCCCCTGGAGCGGGAACCGCTCCAGGCCGCACCGGGATCAATGCCCGCGTCGGGGTGATGCAGGGCAATCGCTCGAAGCCGCGTGAACGGACGCACGGCGCGCAAGCCCGACCCCGCGGAGGCGGGCGCCCGCGATCGAGATCGGCGAAAGGCCAGGATGATCGCTCTCGAGCGGTGGCCCTGGGGCTTCCGTCAGGGCGCGGCGGGTTCGATGGTGCCCAGCGTCCGCCGTCCGAGTGCCCGCGCCTTCAGGCGCAGGGCCGGTTTCTCGACGGCGTACCAGGAGAGCGCCGCGGCGAGCAGGGCGAGAAGAAGCGCGGGCGGCAGCAGCGCGAGGGCCGGGGCGGTGGGGAACCCTGCGTGCAGGCTCTGCTGGATCGGCCAGCCGTAGAGATAGACCCCGTAGGAGAGATCGGCCGGCGGATCGAGGGCCGGGCGGGCGAGCGCCGGCAGGAAGGCGAGCCAGATCGCGGCGTAGCTCTCGGAGAGGAACAGCAGCGTCCGGGCGGGCGCGTGGCCCTGGAGCAGGAGGGCGGCGGCGAGGCCGAGCAGGGGCCAGGGCCCGAGCCGCACCCGATCCCGCCACAGGTAGAGGCAGGCGCCGAAGGCGAAGATCAGCGGGAGCCGCAGGGCCGTCTCGGTTCCCTTCGACATCTCCGGCCGGACGACTTCCAGCGTCGCCAGGGCCAGGGCGAGGGCCGTGGTGAGCGCCGGCACGGCCCAGCGGCGGCGCAGCAGCCCGCACAGCCCGACCACGAGGACGCCGACGTAGCAGATCGTCTCGTATTTCAGGGTCCAGACCGTGCCGAGCGGGCTGCGCAGCGGATTCGCCTCGAACAGGCCGGGCAGGCTGGCATTGCTCTTGAAGGACAGGAGCGTGCCGCGCACGAAGCGCCACAGCTCCGGTGCGGCATAGTACTCGGCGAGCGGCAGCCGGGTGAGGGCGCCGCCGAGCAGCAGCGAGACGGCCAGGGTCGCGGCCACCAATCCCGGCAGGATGCGGAGACTGCGGGCGATGACGTAGTCGCGCCAGCCGCGCCGGTCGTAGCTCATGGTGACGAGGAAGCCGGAGACGGCGAAGAAGCCGTTCACCGCGTGCTCGCCGAGCGAGAAGCCGGTGGTCCGGGCGAGCGGCTCGTCGAGCCCGTTGCCCGAAACGACGCTGAAGGCGTGGGAGACCACCACCATCAGGGCCAGCGCCAGCCTCAAGGAGGAGAACCCGTTATGCGGGCGCGCCAGCGCTTGCCCGACGGTCGGACCGGAGAACGGGCTCATGGCGCGAGCCCCTCGCGGGCCAGCGCGCTCTGCCCGCGCAGGGCGGCCAGCGCGCCGGCCGCCGAGCCGCCGTAGCGCTCCAGCCCCGCACGGCGGAGGACGAGGGCGGAGAGCGCGGCCTTCGGCGCGTTGGCGGCGAGCAGGCCGGGGCTCGGATCGGGCAGGCCGTATTTTTTGGACACGTAGGCCCGCGACCACGCCTGATGCCAGCGCGTCCGGAAGACCCGGCCGGGGGCCGGGGCCGAGGAGCGCCCGCGCCCGTGGCGCGCCACCGCGCCGTGGACATGGACCAGGGCGCGGCCGGCATCGGCCACCCGGCGGCAGAGATCGTCGTCCTCGTAGAACAGGAAGATGTTCTCGTCGAACCCGCCGAGTTCGAGGAAGAAGCTCCGCTCGATCATCAGGCAGGCGCCGGACAGGAACGGGGCGCAGGCGTCCCCCTCCGGCAGCGCCAGCCGGCCCTTCGGATTGGTGAGGTAGGGGGCCAGCAGCGAGCGCGGCTGGTAGAAGAAGCGCCCGTCCGGCTCGTGGATGCGCGGCGCCAGGAGGCCGGCATCGGGCCACGCCTCGGCGGCCGCCAGCAGCGCGGCGGCGGCGCCCGGCTGCAGCACGAGATCCGGGTTGAGGATGAGAACGTGGGAAGCGGCCTCGGCGGCGCGCACGCCGATGTTGTTGGCCCGCCCGTAGCCCTCGTTGCGGGGATGGGCGATCACCCGCGCGCCGTGGGCGCGGGCCACCGCGACCGAGGCGTCGCGGCTCGCGTTGTCGACCACGATCGCCGGGATTTTTTCGCGCGCGAGTGCCGCGAGGCAGGCGGGCAGGGCGTCCGCGCTGTCGTGGGCGACGACGATGGCGGTGAGGTCGGGCAACATCAGGTCCCGCGCGACTTCCCTCTCCCCTCCGCGGGAGAGGGTGGCCCGCGAAGCGGGTCGGGTGAGGGGAGCGACGTTTCCGGAAAGAGCGTTCCCCTCTCCCGCCTGCTCCGCAGGCACCCTCCCCCGCAGAGGGGGGAAGGTTCGAGCATCTGCCTCACCCCTTCTTCTCGGGCAGGTTGAGGCGGATGTGCAGCTCGCGCAGCTGCTTCGGGGTCGCCTCGGCGGGCGCGCCCATCATCAGGTCCTCGGCGCGCTGGTTCATCGGGAACAGCACGACCTCGCGGATGTTCGGCTCCTCGCACAGCAGCATGACGATGCGGTCCACACCCGGCGCGATGCCGCCGTGCGGCGGGGCGCCGAGGCGCAGGGCGTTCAGCATGCCGCCGAACTTCTCCTCCAGCACGTCCCGCCCGTAGCCGGCGATGGCGAACGCCTTCTCCATCACGTCGGGGCGATGGTTCCGGATCGCGCCCGAGGACAGCTCGATGCCGTTGCAGACGATATCGTACTGGAACGCCTTGATCCCGAGGATCTTTTCGGAATCCGCTTCGCCCAGGGCGAGGAATTCGTCTCGGTCGAAGTTCGGCATCGAGAACGGGTTGTGGGAGAAGTCGATCCGCTTCTCCTCCTCGTTCCACTCGTACATCGGGAAGTCGACGACCCAGCAGAAGGCGAACTGGTCCGTGTCGGAGAGCTTCAGCTCGTCGCCGATGCGGATGCGCGCCTTGCCGGCGAGCGCGGCGGCCTTCGCCTCGGCGCCGGCGGCGAAGAACACCGCATCGCCGGCCTTAGCACCGGCCTTCTCGGCGATGCGCGCCTGGATCGCGGCGGGGATGAACTTGGCGATCGGCCCCTTGCCGGTGAGCGCCCCGCCCTCCTCCTCGAACACGATGTAGCCGAGGCCCGGCGCGCCCTCCGAGCGAGCCCAATCGTTCAGCTTGTCGAAGAACGAGCGCGGCTGGCCCGCCGCCCCGGTGGCGGGGATGGCGCGCACCACGCCGCCCGACTTGATCACGCCCTTGAACGCCTTGAACTCCACCGCGTCGTCGGCGAACTCGTCCGTGACGTCGGCGATGATCAGCGGGTTGCGCAGGTCCGGCTTGTCGACGCCGTATTTCAGCATCGCGTCGGCGTAGGTGATGCGCGGAAACTTCTCCGTGACGCGCTTGCCGCCCGCGAACTCCTCGAACACGCCGCGCAGCACCGGCTCGACCGCCTGGAACACGTCCTCCTGCGTGACGAAGCTCATCTCGATGTCGAGCTGGTAGAACTCGCCCGGCGAGCGGTCCGCCCGCGCGTCCTCATCGCGAAAACAGGGCGCGATCTGGAAGTAGCGGTCGAAGCCCGCGATCATCGTCAGCTGCTTGAACTGCTGCGGCGCCTGCGGCAGCGCGTAGAACTTTCCGGGATGGACCCGCGACGGCACGAGGTAGTCGCGCGCGCCCTCGGGGCTCGAAGCGGTCAGGATCGGCGTCTGGAACTCGAAGAAGCCGCCCTCGCGCATGCGGCGGCGGAGCGAGTCGATGATCGCGCCGCGCTTCATGATGTTGGCGTGCAGCTTCTCCCGGCGCAGGTCGAGGAAGCGGTACTTGAGCCGGGTCTCCTCCGGGTATTCCTGATCGCCGAAGACGGGCAGCGGCAACTCGCCCGCGGGGCCGAGCACCTCGAGATCGTCGATATAGACCTCCACCGCACCCGTCGGCAGTTCGGCGTTCTCGGTGCCACTGGGCCGCGTGCGCACCCGGCCGTCGATGCGGATCACCCACTCGGAGCGCGCGGTCTCGGCGGCCTTGAAGGCGGGCGAGTCGGAATCGACCACGCATTGCGTCAGGCCGTAATGGTCGCGCAGGTCGATGAAGAGCACGCCGCCGTGGTCGCGGATGCGGTGGCACCAGCCGGACAGGCGCACGGTCTGCCCGACGTCGGACGGGCGGAGCGCCCCGCAGGTGTGGGTACGGTAACGGTGCATGGCGGGCTCTTGAAAAGGAGCCGGCACCATTCACGGGAGGCGGGTGAAGTCAAGGTAAAGCGGCCATGCGGGCCGCTCCCGCCTACTCGGCCGCGGCGAGCGTCACCTCGGGCACCGGCACGCCGATGTCGCGCAGCAACTCGGCGTCGGCGTCGGCCTCGTTGTTGGCGGTGGTGAGCAGGCGCTCGCCGTAGAAGATCGAGTTGGCGCCGGCCAGGAAGCACAGGATCTGCGCCTCGCGGGTCAGGCTCTTGCGGCCGGCGCTGAGGCGCACCCGGGCCTTGGGCATGACGATGCGGGCGGTGGCGCACATCCGCACGAGGTCGAGCGGATCGATCGGCGGACGGTCCTCCAGCGGCGTGCCCTCGACGGCGACCAGCGCGTTGATCGGCACGCTCTCCGGGTGAGGGGCGTGGTTGGCGAGCACCAGCAGCATCTCGGCCCGGTCGCGCACCCGCTCGCCCATGCCGACGATGCCGCCGCAGCAGACGCCGATGCCGGCCTGCCGCACATGCTCCAGGGTCTGGAGCCGGTCGTCGTAGGTGCGGGTCGAGATGATGTCGCCGTAGAAGTCCGGGCCGGTATCGAGGTTGTGGTTGTAGGAGGTGAGCCCGGCCTCCGCGAGGCGCTGCGCCTGGCTCTGGGTCAGCATGCCCAGCGTGACGCAGGCCTCCATGCCCAGCCCGCGCACGCCGCGCACCATCTCCAGCACCGCGTCGAAGTCCGGCCCGTCCTTGGGCTTGCGCCACGCCGCGCCCATGCAGAAGCGGTGCGCCCCGTTGGCCTTGGCGGCGGCGGCCTCCTTCAGCACGGCCTCGACCGGCATCAGCCGCTCGCGCGGCAGGTTGGCGCCCTTGTGGTGGGCCGATTGCGGGCAGTAGGCGCAATCCTCGGGGCAGCCGCCGGTCTTGATCGACAGGAGCGCCGCCCGCTGGATGTCGGCGGGGTCGTTGTGCGCCCGGTGCACGACGCCCGCCCGGTGGACGAGATCGAGCAGCGGCATGTCGTGGATCGCCTGGATCTCGGCGAGCGTCCAGTCATGCCGGATGGGCGCCGGGGGCGCGGAGGGGGTGAGGGAGACCACGGAGTCGCTCATGTGTTTCTTTGAGAGCGAAGGCGCGGGAAAAATCAAGCCTGGCTATTCGAACGGCACCCCGGCCCGCCGCATCCCCTCCACGAACCGGTCCTTGCCGACGGACGGCCGATAGAGGCGCATGGCACGGGCGATCCGGTAGCTCGGTTCGAGCGCCATGAAGCGCGCGGCGGCGGCCTCCGCCTCCACCTGCCGGCCGAGCCAGGCGAGGCTGGCGGCGCGGACGCGGTGGGTGCTGGTCCAGCCCGGATCCTCGGCCATCGAGCGGTCGAGCCAGGCCAGGGCCTCCTCGTGCGCGCCCGCCATGCACAGGGCGAGCCCGAGACCGGACTCGAAGCGGAAGGTGGTGGGGTCGAGCGGGCTCTGCCGCTTGGCCGCCCGGAAATGATCCGCGGCGAGTTCCGGCTCGCCGACGTAGCAGCGCACCCAGCCGCTGCGCTCGTAGGCGGCGGCGCTGTTGGGGTTGAGGACGAGCGAGCGGTCGAGCAGGTCGAGCGCCGTGTCGTAGTCCTGCGCCAGGAAGGCGAGGGTGTGCCCGGCCATCATCAGCACCGCCGGATCGCCGGCGTCCCGCTCCAGGGCGAGGCGGGCAAGCCGTGCGCCCTCGGCGCAGTCGGCGGCCGCATCGGCGCTCCAGCCCTGCACCACGAGGTTGGTGTAGCACTGCGCGAGCAGCGCGCAGGGCAGGGCGTGCTCCGGCACGAGGCGGCGGACCGCCTCGATCGAGGCGATGCGCAGGCGCACGCTCTCGGCACTCGGCATGGCGTGGTTCGAGTAGGCCGACAGGAACGGCGCGTAGACGCCCGCATCGAGCGGCGGCTCCACCCGCTCCGGCGCGCCGCCGCGGGGGAGGCCGGGCGCCATCGCCGCCACCGTGCCGGCGACGATCCGGTTCCGCAGGACGTGGACGGCCCCCTCATCCTCGTCGAGATCCTGGCTCCAGACCGGCCGCTCGGCCGCCGTTCGGTGCAGCCGGGCCTGAACCCGCAGGCGCGTGCCCGCCCGCGACAGGGTCCCCGTGAGGATATGCGCGACCCCGAGCCGCCCGGCCGCCTCGTCCGGGGGCACGGCGCGGCCCTTGAAGGTGAAGGCGGAGTTGCGCGCGCTGACGAACAGGCCGGGGGTGCAGGCGAGCGCGTCGGTGACGTGCTCCGACAGTCCGTCGGCGAGCGCCTGCGTGTCGAAATCGCCCGCCGGATCCGCGAAGGGCAGCACGGCGACGGAGGGCCGGTCCGGCAGCGACAGGGAGGGGCGCGCCATGGCGGGAGGCTAGATCACGCCCCGCCGGCGCAGGATGGCCTCGAAGCCGGCCACGTCCTCGAGGAAGCCGAAATGACCGCCGGGCAGGGTGGCGACGTCGAGGCCGGCCGGCACGCCGCCGTGCTGCGCGTAGAGATCGTGCGAGAAGACGTCGGCCTCGCCGAAGACGAGGGTGAGGCGGCCTGCATGGGCCGCCAAGATTCCGCGCTGGTCGTCGTCGCCGAGGCTGGCCGAGACGCCGTGATAGACCGGCGGGACCAGGGCGAGGTCGAGATCCGGCAGGTCGGTCGGCCGGCCGCAATAGGCCGGCAGCAGGATCGCCATGATCGCCCGACCGGCCTCGGCATCGGTTCGCGCCATCAGCGGCGCGGCCCGACCCATCGCCTCGGGCGAGAGCCGGGCGAACAGGGCGGCGACGCCCGCGTCGCGCCCGGCGCGGGTCGGCGGGGCGGGATGGAGCAGCACGGCGCGGGCGATCCTGCCCGGCGGCAGACGGTCGAGGAGGGCCAGCGCGAGCCACGCTCCCCAGGAATGCGCGACGAGACTCACCGCGCCCTCCTCCGCCCGCTCGGCGACGAGGGTGGCGGCCGCGTCGAGCACGGTCTGGGCGGTGACGGGATCGGGCGGGGCGGAATCGCCGCATCCGGGCTGTTCGAAGAAGGCCCAGCCTTCGGCAAAACCCGCGCGCCGCAGCGGATCCGCGGCGTAGGCGACGGCCAGGCCGGGGCCGCCGCCGAGGAAGACGACCGGGCCGGGCCGGTCCTGCGGGAAGACGGTCATCGTCGGCGGGCGGCTCGTCAGTTCGTCGGCTCGCCGGCCGCGACCTTCGCGGTCCAGTCGTCGAAGGCCACGACCCGCTGGCGCTGCTCGCCCAGGCCGTCGATGCGCAGCACCATCTCGTCGTCGCTCTTGAGGTAGCGCGGCGGCTTCATGCCGAGGCCGACGCCCGGCGGGGTGCCGGTGGTGATGACGTCGCCGGGTTCCAGCATCATGAAGTGCGAGACGTAGGCGACGAGCTGGGCGACGTCGAAGATCATCGTCGCCGTCGAGCCCGTCTGCATCCGCTGACCGTTGAGGTCGAGGCTCATCGAGAGCTTCTTGAGGTCCGGGATCTCGTCGAGGGTGACGAGCCAGGGGCCGAGCGGGCCGAAGGTCGGGCAGCCCTTGCCCTTGGTCCAGGTGCCGCCGCGCTCCATCTGGAATTCGCGCTCGGACAGGTCGTTGCAGATGCAGACGCCCGCCACGTAGCGCAGGGCCTCGTTGGCGTGGACGTAGGAAGCGCGGGCACCGATCACCACGGCGAGCTCCACCTCCCAATCGGTCTTGGCCGAGGCCTTGGGCAGGATCACCGTGTCGTTGGGGCCGACGATGCAGGAGGGCGCCTTGTTGAAGATGATCGGCTCGGCCGGGATCGCGGCGCCGGTCTCGGCGGCGTGGTCGGCGTAGTTCAGGCCGATCGCCACGAAGTTGCGGGTGCCGCCGACGCAGGGGCCGAGGCGGGTGCCGGGCGGCAGGAGCGGCAGGCTCTCGGGATCAATGCGCGCGAGGCGGTCGAGCGATTCCCGCGACAGGCCTGCTCCGGCGATGTCGCGCAGGGTGCCCGACAGGTCGCGCAAGCCGCCCTTCGCGTCCACGAGGCCCGGCTTCTCGTCACCGCTCGCTCCGTGCCGGATCAGCTTCATCGTCGGCGTCTCCTTCCTGCTTGAGGCTCGCCCAGAGGGGCGGAACCATGGCCGCGGCCGGTCCAGGGTGCAAGCGGCGCCTCGAGCTCATGCTCGAGCGCGCCTCGGACCCGCGTCTGAGCCCACATCCTGGACCGTACCGTTCATACAGGGGCAGGGGCGCCCCGGTTCCGTGACATAAATTCCTCAATTGATATATAATTCTATTTTCGGTTTTCCTCCTCTGGACCGGACGCGTGCGATCCTCTTCCATCACGGATGGGACTTGGGTCTGCAAGAAACGCTTCGGAGAACAAGAATGACTGGGGGGACGATCCGCGCGCTCGGGCTCGCGGGGGCCGTCGCGGCCGCTTCGGTGGCGGGCGCAACGGGAGCGCAGGCCGGTGCCTTCGGCCTGCGCGAGCAGAGTGCGCAGGGACTGGGCGTCGCCTTCGCGGGCGCGGCCTCGGGCGGGGCGGGCGTCTCGTCGATCTTCTGGAACCCGGCGACCGTGACGATGCGGCCGGGCTTCGCCAGCGAGCAGAGCCTGAGCTTCATCAATCTCTCGGGTGAGATCACGCCGACGGTGGGCACCGCGCCGGGCCTTCTGCCCTTCGGCTCCTCCGGCGAGGTCGGCCAGGGCGCCGTGGTGCCCTCGGGGGCGACCTCCTACCAGCTCACCGACCGGCTCTGGATCGGCATCCAGACCGGGGCGCCGTACGGCCTCGTCACCAAGCCGCGCCAGGATTGGGCGGGCTCGGTCTATGCCCGTTCCTCGCGGATCTTCTCGCTGGCCTTCAACCCGGTGGTCGGCTTCAAGGTGAACGACTGGCTCTCCGTCGCCGCCGGCCCGAGCATCGAGTATTTCCGCCTGACCCTGCGCGCGGCCGTGCCGGTGCCCGGCACCTTCCCCGGCCTCTACCCGTCGGGCTTCGTCAAGGGCGAATCCTGGGGCGTCGGCTTCACCGCCGGTGTCCTGGTCACCCCCGCCGCCGGTACGACGATCGGCGTCGGCTACCGCTCCTCGGTGCACCACGACATCGAGGGCTCGATCGGCTTCCCCGATCCGCGGCAGGCGCTCGCCCTGGGGCAGGTGCGGGCCAACCTCAACACGCCCGAGAAGGTCAGCGTCGGCCTGACCCAGACGATCAATCCGGTCACCCGGATCAATCTCGGCTTCGAGTGGGACAACTGGTCGAGGCTCGGCAACGTCGGCATCGTGTCGAGGACGCTCGGCGTGCCGGTGAACAACCTGCCGCTCAACTTCAAGGACTCGTTCTTCTACTCGATCGGTGCCGAGTACGACTGGTCGCCGAACCTGACCCTGCGGGCCGGCTTCGGCTACGACAACGTGCCGATCGACGTCACGAACCGCTCGGCGCGCCTGCCCGACAGCGACCGCTACGTCGTCTCGATCGGCGGCAGCTATCGCTGGAGCGAGAAGGTGATGCTGACGGCGAGCTACGCCCACGCCTTCTTCGACCGCGGCCTTCTCCTGGCGGGCCCCGGCCGCGACTACAACATCGGCAACATCCCGCTCGCCGCCTCGACCGACGTCAGCGCCGACGTCGTGTCGGTCGGCTTCCGCTACCAGTGGGACGCCCCCGCCGCCGTCGCCCCGGCCCCGCTGGTGCGCAAGTACTGATCGCCTGATCCTCGCGGCATCCTCGCGGCCCGCCCGGCACCAGACCTGAAACGGTCCGGCGCCGGGCGGGCCGTTTCTACGAGGCGAGCCGGTCCGGCCCTGCGCGAACCGGCTCTGCGGAAAACCCCGCCTCTGCGGAGAGTTCGGCGTCGAGCCGGCGCGCCAGCGCGAAGAAGCGCTGCCGCACCGCCGCCGCGTGCGGGTTCGCGCGCTCGATGGCGTGGAACACCTCGGGCGCGTCGTGCCGCACCATGCCGACCGCCTGCATCAGCAGGTCGAAGCTGCGCGTCGTCATCCGCGTCGGCAGCGGCTCCATCGCCACCAGCACCTTGGCGATGAGGTGGGTCAGCCCCTGAACCGAGGCCATGGCCCGATCGTGCGCCTCCGGCGTCGTCAGGATGACGTCGAGGCCGAGCCCGCGCCGCAGGAAGGCCGCCGCCCTCAAGGCCCGCCGTCCGCGGAGCGAGCAGACGGCGATCTTGAGGCCCCGGATGCCGTCGGCGTCGTCTCCGGCGCTCTGCGGCCCGAACAGCGGATGGGTCGCCAGGATCTCGACATCGACCGGCAATCCCGCCTGCAGGATCGCGGCCGGTCCCGTCTTCACCGACCCGACATCGACCACCAGCGTGCCCGGCCGCAGATGCGGGGCCAGGCCGCGTACCGCCTCGGCGAGACTCGCCACCGGCGTGGCGAGGATCACCACGGGGCAGTCCGCCGCAGCCGCAAGATCGGCGGCGACCGCGTGCGGTCCCGCATCGGCGGCGAGGCGCGCCGCGAGCGTCGCGGCGGGCAGGTACGGGTCGTGGACCGTCAGCCCGGCATGCGGGGCGAGATGGCGGGCGATCAGGCGTCCGAAGGCGCCGAAGCCGACGAGACCGACGCGCGGCCGAGAGAGAAATGGGGGCGGAGCAGACACGGGGTGACCTCGGAAGGGGGCGAGGCCGGCGGTCCGTTGCGGGATGTCTTTCCACGATCCTCAGGCCGCCGACGACGCAGCGGCTGAAGACATGACGAGTCCGGGGCCGCTTAGGGGAGCGGCGCGCGATACGATCCGGAGAGGAGGAGGAGGCCCGTCATGATGGCGCGCCTCTAGACAGGGGGCGCTCCAGCGTCAAGATCCTGCGGCACGGACCGGCCGTGCGCCCGAATGCGTTCAGGGCGGTTCCCGCCGGCTCGCCCAGGACGACCGGCCATCGTCCGGAAGCGAAGCGTGCCGTCTCTGATCCCGAGTCCAGGAGGATGCTCTAACGCAGAGATTGTGCTGCGGAATACGGGTCATCCAAAGCGTTATGAAAGACAACCTACGTTTATTTTTACTGATTTACGGCCATGCGAATGTGAAAACTGAAAATAATTCTAGAAACGGCGCCTTAAGAGGCAGGGCCTAAACCGGATTTGGGTTGTCGGGCTTGCCATCCATCATGTTCAAAATCATTGCCTGTGTCGCGCAACAGCATGATCTCGGCCTTGTTGCCATCTCAGCGGGTATTTGCCTGCTCGGCTGCTTCTCGACGGTGACCCTGATGGCCGAGGCCGAGCAGGCCGAGCGCCGTGCCCTACTCCCCTGGCTGCTCGCGGCGGCGGCGGTGTTCGGCTGCAGCGTCTGGTCGCTCCACTTCGTCGCGATGCTGGCCTTCCATCCCGGCGGGCAGGCGGCCTACGACCTCCTGCCTACGGCGGCCTCGATCGCGATCGCGGTGGCGGGAGCCCTAATCGCCCTGCTGATCCGGGCCCAGGCGCGCCACGTCCCGCTCAAGGTGGCCGCGGCCGGCGTGGCTCTGGCCGCGGCGATCGCGGGGATGCACTACACGGGCGTGGGCGCGATGGCGGCGAGCAGCGTGCTCGTGTTCGAGGGCGCCTATGTCCACGCCTCGCTCGGCCTCTGCGCGGCCCTGGCGGTGATCGCCCTCGCCCGCGCCGGCGACCTTACCGGACTCGGCCGCCGGATCGAGGTCACGCTCTGGCTGGCACTGGCGATCTGCGGGTTGCACTTCACCGGTATGACGGCGCTCACGCTCGCTCCCGTCGCCATGCAGGAGGAGGGCGGGTCGGCCCTCGGCTCGACGCAGCTCGGCCTCGCGGTCGGGCTCGTGAGCCTCGTCGTCCTCGCTGCCGGCCTCGCCGCCCTGCTGATGCAGCGGCACCTGATGCGCCGCCGCATGGACGAGCTGAGCCGCATGCGGCTGCTCGGCAACCTCGCCCACGAGGTGCTGCTCATCCACCGCAGCGGCCGGGTGGTCGAGATCAACCAGGCGGGCCTGCGCCTGTTCGAGGCCACCGCGGGGGAGATCGTCGGCCGGCCGGTGCTGGACCTGTTCAGCGAGGCCGACGCGCCGGCCGTGATGCGGCGCAGCCGCTGCCGCCCGGAGGATCTGCGCCCGGAGGAGTTCGAGATCCGCACGGCGAGCGGCCTCCTCGTGCCGGTGGAGCTCTCCTGCCGCCCCATCGAGTATCTCGGCCGGCCGGCCACGGCGGTGGCCCTGCGCGATCTCAGCCAGCGCCGCCGCGACGAGGCGCGGATCCGCCACCTCGCCCTGCACGACGCCCTCACCGACCTGCCCAACCGCACCCTTCTGGAGGAGCGCCTGACCCTCGCCCTGGAGAATGCGGCCGAGAACGGGACGAGCGTGGCGCTGGTCTATCTCGACCTCGACCGCTTCAAGCCGGTCAACGATTTCCACGGCCACGCCGCGGGGGATGCCCTGCTCGTGCAGGCGGCCAAGCGCATGCTGGCCGAGCTGCGTCCGACCGACACGCTCGCGCGGATCGGCGGCGACGAGTTCGTGATCGTCCTGGCCCATACCCGCACTCTCGCGCAGGTCGCCGAGACCGCGGAGCGGCTGGTCGCGGCGCTCGGTCGCGCGTTCCAGATCGAGGGCCGGATCGAGGACGGCAGCCGGGGCCGGAGTGAAACCCTGCGCATCGAGATCGGCGCCTCGGCGGGCATCGCCCTGTATCCCAGCGACGGGAGCACGTCCGAGAGCCTGAAGCGCGCCGCCGACACCGCCCTGTACCGGGTCAAGGACGAGGGGCGCGGCGCGGTGCGCTTCTTCGAGGCCGCCATGGACGAGCAGCTCCAGGCGCGCCGCCGGATCGAGCACGAGCTGAGCGGCGCGATCCCGCGCGGCGAGCTGCAGCTCTACTACCAGCCGATCGTCAACGGCCGCACCGGCGAGATCGAAACCTTCGAGGCGCTGATCCGCTGGCACCATCCGGAGCGGGGCTGCGTGTCGCCGGCCGAGTTCATCCCGCTGGCCGAGCAGACCGACCAGATCGCGCGGATCGGCGCCTGGGTGCTCGACACCGCCTGCGCCGCCGCCGCCGCGTGGTCCCATCCCTGGCGGGTCTCGGTCAACGTCTCGCCGAAGCAGTTCCGTCAGCCGGGCTTCGCCGCCGGCGTGGCGGCGGTGCTCGGCCGCCACGGGCTTCCGCCGGGGCGGCTGGTCCTGGAGATCACCGAGGGCGTGTTCATCCAGGACGCGGCGCTGGCGGTGGAGGTGCTCACGGCGCTGCGCACCCTCGGCGTGCGCCTCGCTCTGGACGATTTCGGGACCGGCTACTCGTCCTTGAGCTACCTGCAGCGGTTCAAGTTCGACAAGATCAAGGTCGATCAGTCCTTCGTGCGCCGTCTCGGACAGCACGCGGACTCGCTGACGATCGTGCGCGCGATCACCCATCTCGGGCACAATCTCGGCCTTCAGGTCACGGTCGAGGGTGTGGAGACGCAAGAGCAGCTCGCCGTGCTGCGCGAACTCGGCTGCGACCAGATGCAGGGCTATCTGTTCGCCCGGCCGACGCCGATGACGGGTCCGATGACGACGCCGATAGCGGGATCCCCGGATCTGGAGCGGGCGCGGCTGCGCTCCCTGTTCGACGGGCCGCAGGCCAAGGCCTACGCCTGACGGCGGGGCCTCGGCCGGAGGGGCGGACGGAGCGCCGCCCCCTCGCTCCATCCGGCGCCGTCGGAACCCGGACGGGTCAGGCCGCCTCGCGCTCCGGGGCGAGGCGGCGCCGGGCGTTCTCCCACCAGCTGCGCTGGCGCTGCGCCTCGGCCTCCGCCGCCTTGGCGGCGTAGAACGACGCGTTATGCTCGCCCCGCAGCGCCTCGCGGGTGAAGCGGATCAGGTGGTGGGCGACGAAGCCCATGTTGAACACCGCCTCGATCTGGCCGCGCTTCAGGGCGTGACCGGCCGCGCGCCAGAACGGCCGGCGGTAGTCGGAGAGAAGACCCACCCGGGTGATGATGTTGAAGCCGAGGATCAGCCCGCGGCGCAGGTTGGTGAAGGTGAGCTTGCCCTTCGTCGGCGTGACGATGCGGTTGCCGTAGGTCACGTCGCACTGGTGCTTGAAGCGCTCGAACAGGTGCTCGGGCGCGTAGGCGTGAGCGATGGCGCGCCGCCAGGAGTTCACCACGGTGTCGTGGGGGCGCTTGAACAGCACGTTCGATTCGAGCGCCGCGTCATGGACGAGGCGGCCCTCCCGCTCCAGCCGGTCCCAGAGCGGGGTCTTGGGCAGCGCCTGGAGCAGGTTGATCGTCAGCACGGGGATGCCGGAGCGATCGATGAAGTCGATCAGGTTCTGCTCGGACTGGTCGGTGTCGGAGTCGAGGCCGAGAATGATCCCGGAGGTGACCTCCAATCCGTAGGAATTGAGCGTCTGGATCGCCTCGTACATCGGCACGGCGGCGTTGTGGGTCTTGTCGATCCCTTTCAGCGCGTCCGCTTCCGGCGTCTCGATGCCGACGAACACCGTCATGAAGTTGGCCTGCCGCATCAGCTCGAGGATCTCGGGCTGCTTGGCCATGTTGAGCGTCGCCTCGCAGGCGAACTGGAGCGGATAGTTGTTCCGCTTCTGCCACTCCACGAGGTGGGGCAGCATCTCGCGGGTCGCCTTGCGGTTGCCGATGAAGTTGTCGTCGACGAAGTAGACCACCGCCGGATGGCCCGGCTGGCTGATGATCGCGTCGAGTTCGGCGCACATCTGCTCCGGGCTCTTCAGCCGCGGCTGGCGCCCGTAGAGCTGCGGGATGTCGCAGAACTCGCAGCGATAGGGGCAGCCCGACGAGAATTGCAGGGAGCCGATCAGGTAGCGCTTGAGCGGCACGGCCTCGTAGGCCGGGGCGGGGAAATCGCCGAGTGCCAGCCGGTCCTTGGTGTCGAGCACCACCTGCGCCGCCGGCCGCGTGAGGTCGCGGTCCAGGATCTCGATGAGGCGGTCGGTGGCGTCGCCGATCTCGCCGACATGGAGATAGTCGAAATCCGGGTACTTCTCCGGCGCGCCCGAGACCGAGGGGCCGCCGAGAACCGCGACCTTGCCGGCCTCGTGCGCCCGCCGGCCGATGTCGTGGATCTGACCCTCTTGGATGTGCATGCCCGACACGAACACCGCGTCGGCCCAGGCGAAGTCCTGTGGCGAGGCCGGTCGGATGTTCTCATCGACGAAGCGGCACTCCCAGGTCTCGGGCATGTAGGCCGCGATCACCAGGAGCCCCTGGGGCGGCATGAACGCCTTCACGCCGCCCATCAGCGGGTAGGCGTGGGAGAACGTGCCGAAGGACGGCGTGTAGGCGGGGAAGACGCACAGGATGCGCCGGCGGGACGAGACGGGGAGGGTGCAACGCATGGCAGCCAATCTAGCACAGCGAGGTGGTTTGGCGTCCCCTCTTTGGCGCGACTCGTAATTCAAATCGCGGTGGGAGGGCTGTGGGAGGGCCATCCCGGCCGGATCCGGTCCGATTCCGGGAACCCGCGAAGGCCGGTGCGGCGTGCCCCGGCAGAGGGCCGGCCGCGTGGCGGATCGGCGACGCCCGGCGGACGGATCCGAGGACGACGACCGGATCGGCGGCTCGCCGGGCCGAGAGCCGCGGCATGCGGCTGGCGCATAGGCCTCCGCCGATCCGGCGGGGTGTGTTTCCACGGGAGAGGGGCCCGCACATCCTTCACCCATCCCGCGCCCGCCCCTCGCACCAAGGTCTTCGGACGATCGGGGAGTGAGCAGGCACCGTACGGATGGATAAGCGTAATTGTTCAATTAAACAGATTCAGGCGTCACTTTTATGACGATAAATACTTCAGATTTTTCCGGATTAAAGAAGGGTCACGAGCGTTAATTAAGTAAAGAGCGGAGATATTGCAGCTATATTACTCTATAATACTTTTAATCCTCAGGCCGCGATGCTATCGGCCAAGCCTGGGTGCCGGCGCACCGGGATCGCTAAACGACTGAGCTGACTAAAGACTTTGCCGGTCGTTGCGGGTTCCGCGACGTCTTGCATCGCAGCGGCTTCGTTCGCCGATCCAGGCCCGCTCCGTCCCCGAATGCGCACAACCGGTGGCTGAGCGCGCTCCAGCACAACACGGCGAACGGCATCACGCCGGCCTGGAGCGCGACAAGGGGTTCGAGAAATGAAACGACGCCTTCTGACCGCACTGCTCTTGTCGGGCGCCCTGGCGCTCCCCGCGGCTCGCGCTCAAGCGCAGACGGTTGCGGAGCTTCAGCGCCAGATCAACGAGCTCAAGGCGATGATCCGGGCGCAGGCCGAGGCGAAGGAGCCGGGAAGGGCGCGGCGCGGCGGTCCGGTCGCCGCCCGAGACCTTGCGCGGCCGGCCAGTGCCCGCACCACCGATGCCGGCACCTTTCCGGCGGCGGGCCGGCCGGTCGAGTCGGCGGTCGGGCAGCCGGCGGTGCCCGCCCCGGTGCCGCACCGCTTCGCTCTCGACGAGCCGGAGACGTGGTACGACGCGCTGGTGCCGCCGGCCCCGCAACTGCTCGCGGACGGGCCGAACCACGGGGCCCGGCCGAAGACGTGGTTCGAGCGGCTGTCGCTGCGCGGCTACACGCAGTTGCGCTGGAACGAGTTCCTGTCCGGCGACGACACCGCGCCGGCCGGCCGCTCGCGCCTGCGCTCCGTCCACGACAGCGGCATCTCGGATCGCAGCAACTTCACCTTCCGGCGCGTCCGCCTCGTGCTCCAGGGCGACATCCACGAGCGGGTGTTCATCTACCTGCAGCCCGATTTCGCGGTGAACGTGTCCAACCAGGCGGGTCCCGAGGGACGACAGCACTACACCCAGCTGCGCGACGCCTACGCCGACGTGTTCCTCGACGACGAGCGCCGGACCAAGCTGCGCTTCGGCCAGCAGAAGGTGCCCTACGGCTGGGAGAACCTGCAATCCTCGCAGAACCGCCTGACGCTCGACCGCGCCGACGCGCTCAACAGCGGCGTGCCGGGCGAGCGCGATATCGGCATCACCTTCTACTACACGCCCTGGCACGTGCAGCGGATCTGGGATCGTCTCGCCAAGGGCGGCCAGAAGCTGTTCGGCAATTACGGTGCCTTCGGTGTCGGCATCTACAACGGCCAGACCATCAACCGGATCGAGGCCAACAAGGACCTGATGACGGTGATGATGGCGACCTGGCCGTTCGAGCTCGACGGGCTCGGCGAGGCGTTCCGGGGGCAGGTGCTGGAGGTCGGCGGCTCGGCCTACCGCAACCGCTTCCGGCCCGAACTCGGCACCCCCGGTCTCGGGAACGGCTACGACGACGAGCGCGTCGGCCTGCACGCGATCCTCTACCCGCAGCCCTTCGGCCTGCAGGCCGAGTGGAACTGGGGCCGCGGTCCCGAATACGATCCCGTGACCCGGGCGATCGAGACCAAGCCGCTGCAGGGCGGCTACGTGCAGGCGATGTACAAGGTCGACCACTCGCCGGTCGGTCCGTTCATGCCCTATGCCCGCTGGCAGACCTACGACGGCGGCTGGAAGGTGGGAACGAGCGCGCCGCGGCTCGACACCGACGAGTTCGAGTTCGGCGTCGAGTTCCAGCCGATCAAGGCGGTCGAGCTGACGCTCGCCTACGCTAGCATGAACCGGCGCGAGGCCAGCATCAGCCGCTTCGGCCAGGCCAAGGGCGACCTCTTCCGCGCCCAGCTGCAGATCAACTACTGATCCCGGACGCGTCTCGGGCGGACGCCCCGTGGTCGCGTCCGCCTCAGGCCTCGGGCCGCTTCGACACGAACGAGGCACGGCCCGCCCCCTTGCCGCCCTCGGCGTCCGGGTTGCGCAGCTCGCGCATCCCGGGCAGGTGGCCGTCCAGAACGAAGACGAGCACCACCAGCGCCAACAACACCTTCGAGGCCATCGCCCGAGACTTTCCCTGCCTTTTGTGCGCTGCGGTGTAAGACCGCCGCGCCCGAGCGCGGGATGCGCTGGCGCACACCGATCCCGAGCGCGGCCGGGGCGGTGGAAACAGAGTCAAGGTCCGGTTAAGGCCGGGCCGAGACCGGTCTCGATGCGGGCCCTCGCCCTCGGCGGACGACGATGCCGGCCGTCTCCGAAGCGGCTTCCCTCGTGGACGCATCGGTGCTCCGGCCTGCGCGCTTGCCTGCGACGGAAAAGTCGCGTCGCGGGACTTGGCAGGGAGCTTGCACGCCGCTATAGACCGCGCTCCACGAATTCACCCATTGGAAGGGATCGGCCAATCGGTCGGTTTCCATTCGAGATGCCGCCCGGGCGACCGGGTGGTGATGGCCGGAAGGGACTTGGAGCAGCCGCTCCGAGCGCCGTTTCCGGCTATGTCCTGTCCGAGACTGCAGGCGCCGGGCGACCGGCTTAATCGGAGACAGCCTGCACAGACGGGGAAGACCGAATTTTTGACACCTCGCTTCGGGGCCGGCAGGCACCGGGGGGAGGCATCGGTTTGAACCAATCTCACCCGCGAGGGGCCGCTTCGGCGCTTCAAGGGGACAGGGCCGTGAGACGTCGCCCGGGCGACGGTTCCGGCTTCTCAGCCGAGTTCCGTTCCGGGCGGCAAGTGCAACCGGCGGGCCTGTCTCAGGTTCCGCCAACCGGAGAGAGCACCAGTGGACCGGACAGCTAAAGCTGATCTCGTCTCGACGCTCAACGGCGTGTTCACCACGAACGCCGTCGTCGTCGTGGCCCACTACAAGGGCCTCACGGTCGCCGACATGCAGAAGCTGCGCTCGCAGATGAAGCAGGCCGGCGCCACCGTGAAGGTCGCCAAGAACCGGCTCGCCAGCATCGCTCTCGATGGCACGGACGTCGCCTCCATCAAGCCCCTCCTGAAGGGCCCGACCCTGCTCGCCTATTCGAGCGACCCGGTCGCGGCCGCCAAGGTTGCGGTGGACTTCGCCAAGACGAACGACAAGCTCGTGATTCTCGGCGGCGCCATGGGAACGACTGCCCTGAACCCGGACGGCGTGAAGGCACTCGCCACGCTCCCGTCCCTCGACGAACTGCGCGCCAAGCTCGTGGGCCTCATCCAGGCTCCCGCGACCAAGGTCGCCCAGGTCGTCAACGCGCCGGCGGCCAAGCTCGCCCGCGTGTTCGGGGCCTATGCCAAGAAGGACGAAGCGGCCTGAGCCGTTCGCCCCTAGCGAAACCATCCGTTCAAACCGATATACGCAAGGAACATTCACATGGCTGATCTCGCCAAGATCGTCGACGACCTCTCCTCGCTGACCGTTCTCGAGGCCGCTGAGCTCGCCAAGCTCCTCGAGGAGAAGTGGGGCGTCTCGGCCGCTGCTGCCGTCGCCGTTGCCGGCCCGGCCGCTGGCGGTGGCGCCGCCGCCCCGGCTGCCGAGGAGCAGACCGAGTTCACCGTCGTCCTGGCCTCGGCCGGCGACAAGAAGATCGAGGTCATCAAGGAGGTCCGCGCGATCACCGGCCTCGGCCTCAAGGAAGCCAAGGACCTCGTCGAGGGCGCCCCGAAGCCGGTCAAGGAGTCGGTGGCCAAGGACGAGGCCGAGAAGATCAAGGCCCAGCTCGAGAAGGCCGGCGCCAAGGTCGAGCTCAAGTAATCCGTCGATGGGCCCTGACCGGCCCATCGCATCCGGCGCATTCCCCTCGGGGGTGCGCCGGCCAGACGCCCGCGGGCTCCGGCTCGCGGGCTAACGCCGCTTCGGGCGGCCGTCGTTCCCCGCGGGCGGGAGCGCGCGGCGAACGGAAGACGAATTCGGTTCGGGTGGGCTGATCGTCCGGCGGGGCGGCCCTTCTTGGTCCGGTGACGGGAGGCGTTTCGCCTTCCCCGGGCACCCTACGCTGAGGTGGTGGAGCGAGGTCTCATGGCCAATACGCTGGTCGGTCGCAAGCGCATTCGCAAGTTCTTCGGGAAGATCCGGGAAGTCGCCGAGATGCCGAACCTCATCGAGGTTCAGAAGGCGTCCTACGACCAGTTCCTGATGGTGGACGAGCCGGAAGGCGGGCGCGCCGACGAGGGGCTGCAGAGCGTCTTCAAGTCGGTCTTCCCGATCTCCGATTTCGCCTCGACGGCGCTCCTGGAGTTCGTGCGCTACACCTTCGAGCAGCCGAAATACGACGTCGACGAGTGCCGCCAGCGCGGCATCACCTTCGCGGCCCCGCTCAAGGTGACGCTGCGCCTGATCGTGTTCGACGTGGATCCCGACACCGGCGCCAAGTCGGTCAAGGACATCAAGGAGCAGGACGTCTACATGGGCGACATGCCGCTCATGACGGACAACGGCACCTTCATCGTCAACGGCACCGAGCGCGTCATCGTCTCGCAGATGCACCGCTCGCCGGGCGTGTTCTTCGACCACGACAAGGGCAAGACGCACTCCTCCGGCAAGCTGCTGTTCGCCGCCCGCATCATCCCGTATCGCGGCTCCTGGCTCGACGTCGAGTTCGACGCCAAGGACATCGTGCACGTGCGCATCGACCGCAAGCGCAAGCTGCCGGTCACCTCGCTGCTGTTCGCGCTCGGCCTCGACGGTGAAGAAATCCTCTCGACCTTCTACAACCGCGTCTCCTACGAGCGGGACGGGGCGGATTGGCGCGTGCCGTTCGACGCCGAGCGTCTGAAGGGCTTCAAGGCCTCCGTCGACCTCATCGACGCCGATTCCGGCGAGGTGGTGCTGGAAGCCGGCAAGAAGCTCAACGCCCGCAACGCGCGCCTCATCGCCGAGAAGGGCACCAAGTTCCTCAAGGCGACCGACGAGGATCTCGTCGGCCAGTACATCGCCGAGGACCTCGTCAACGTGAACACCGGCGAGATCTGGGCCGAGGCCGGCGACGAGATTTCCGAGAAGCTCCTCAAGAGCCTCGACGAGGTCGGCGTCACCGAAATCCCGGTGCTTGACATCGACCACGTCAATGTCGGTCCCTACATCCGCAACACCCTGGCCGTGGACAAGAATTCCGGCCGCGAGGGCGCGCTGTTCGACATCTACCGCGTCATGCGTCCCGGCGAGCCGCCGACGCTCGACACCGCGGAGGCGATGTTCCACTCGCTGTTCTTCGACGCCGAGCGCTACGATCTCTCCGCGGTCGGCCGCGTGAAGATGAACATGCGCCTCGACCTCGACGCCGCCGACACCGTGCGCACGCTGCGCCGCGAGGACATGCTCGCGGTCGTCAAGGCGCTGGTCGACCTGCGCGACGGCAAGGGCGAGATCGACGACATCGACCACCTCGGCAACCGCCGGGTCCGCTCGGTCGGCGAGCTGATGGAGAACCAGTACCGTCTGGGCCTCCTGCGGATGGAGCGCGCCATCAAGGAGCGCATGTCCTCGGTCGATATCGACACGGTGATGCCGCAGGACCTCATCAACGCGAAGCCCGCCGCGGCGGCCGTGCGCGAGTTCTTCGGCTCGTCGCAGCTCTCGCAGTTCATGGACCAGACCAACCCGCTCTCGGAAGTGACGCACAAGCGCCGCCTCTCGGCGCTTGGCCCGGGCGGTCTGACCCGCGAGCGCGCCGGCTTCGAGGTGCGCGACGTGCACCCGACGCATTACGGCCGCATCTGCCCGATCGAGACGCCGGAAGGCCCGAATATCGGCCTGATCAACTCGCTGGCGACGTTTGCCCGCGTGAACAAGTACGGCTTCATCGAGACCCCGTTCCGCCGGGTGAAGGACGGCGTGGTGACCGACGAGGTCGCCTACCTCTCCGCCATGGAGGAGGCGAAGTACTACGTCGCCCAGGCCAATGCCGGCATGGACGAGAACCGCAAGCTGACGGACGACCTCGTGGTCTGCCGCCGCGCGGGTGAGGTCATCGTGGTCGCCCCCGACCGCGTCGATCTCATGGACGTGAGCCCGAAGCAGCTCGTCTCGGTCGCCGCGGCGCTGATCCCGTTCCTCGAGAACGACGACGCCAACCGCGCGCTGATGGGCTCGAACATGCAGCGCCAGGCGGTGCCGCTGGTTCGCGCCGACGCGCCCTTCGTCGGCACCGGCATGGAGGCCGTGGTCGCCCGCGATTCCGGCGCCGCCATCGCCGCCCGCCGCTCCGGCATCGTCGATCAGGTGGACGCCACCCGTATCGTCATCCGCGCCACGGAAGAGACCGACCCGACCAAGCCCGGCGTCGACATCTACCGCCTGCAGAAGTTCCAGCGCTCCAACCAGTCGACCTGCATCACGCAGAAGCCGCTGGTGCGCGTCGGCGAGCCGGTGAAGAAGGGCGAGATTATCGCCGACGGTCCCTCGACCGAGTTCGGCGAACTCGCGCTCGGCCGCAACGTGCTCGTCGCGTTCATGCCCTGGAACGGCTACAACTTCGAGGACTCGATCCTGCTCTCCGAGCGGATCGTGAAGGATGACGTGTTCACCTCGATCCATATCGAGGAATTCGAGGTGATGGCCCGCGACACCAAGCTGGGTCCGGAGGAGATCACCCGCGACATCCCGAACGTCTCGGAGGAGGCGCTCAAGAACCTCGACGAGGCCGGTATCGTCTATATCGGCGCCGAGGTTCATGCCGGCGACATCCTCGTCGGCAAGATCACGCCGAAGGGCGAGAGCCCGATGACGCCCGAGGAGAAGCTCCTGCGCGCCATCTTCGGCGAGAAGGCGTCCGACGTGCGCGACACCTCGCTTCGGGTTCCCCCGGGCGTGACCGGCACGATCGTCGAGGTCCGGGTGTTCAACCGCCACGGCGTCGACAAGGACGAGCGCGCCCAGGCGATCGAGCGCGAGGAGATCGAGCGTCTCGCCAAGGACCGCGACGACGAGCAGACCATCCTCGACCGCAACACCTATGCGCGTCTCGCCGAGGTTCTGATCGGCCAGTCGCCGATCGCCGGACCGAAGGGCTTCCGCAAGGACACCACGCTGACCCGCGAGATCATCAGCGAGTATCCCCGCTCGCAATGGTGGCAGTTCGCCGTCGTCGACGACCGTCTGATGACGGAGATCGAGGCGATGCAGAAGCAGTACGACGAGTCGAAGAAGCGCCTCGAGCAGCGCTTCCTCGACAAGGTCGAGAAGCTGCAGCGCGGCGACGAGCTTCCGCCCGGCGTCATGAAGATGGTCAAGGTCTTCGTGGCGGTGAAGCGCAAGATCCAGCCCGGCGACAAGATGGCCGGCCGCCATGGCAACAAGGGTGTCGTGTCGCGCATCGTGCCGATCGAGGACATGCCGTTCCTCGAGGACGGCACGCATGCCGACATCGTGCTCAACCCGCTCGGCGTGCCCTCGCGCATGAACGTCGGTCAGATCCTCGAGACCCACCTCGGCTGGGCGGCTGCGGGCTTGGGTCGCAAGGTCTCGAAGGCGGTCGATGCCTATCTGAAGACGCAGGACATCGGCCCGCTGAAGGAGGAGATGAAGGCGATCTACTCCCCCGCCGAGCTGGAAGGCCTGTCGGACGAGGATCTGGCGGAGGCCGGCAACAACGTCCGCCGCGGCGTGCCGATGGCGACCCCGGTGTTCAACGGCGCCAAGGAAGCCGACATCGAGACGATGCTGGAGATGGCCGGGCTCGACCGCTCGGCGCAGTCGACGCTCTACGACGGGCGGACCGGCGAGCCCTTCGACCGCAAGGTCACCATGGGCTACATCTACATGCTGAAGCTGCACCACCTCGTGGACGACAAGATCCACGCGCGCTCGATCGGCCCGTACTCGCTCGTCACCCAGCAGCCCCTGGGCGGCAAGGCGCAGTTCGGCGGCCAGCGCTTCGGTGAGATGGAGGTGTGGGCGCTGGAGGCCTACGGCGCGGCCTACACGCTGCAGGAGATGCTCACGGTGAAGTCGGACGACGTGGCCGGCCGCACCAAGGTCTACGAGGCGATCGTCCGCGGCGACGACACCTTCGAGGCCGGCATCCCCGAATCCTTCAACGTGCTCGTCAAGGAGATGCGCTCGCTCGGCCTCAACGTCGAGCTGACGAACTCCAAGCAGCAGCAGGCGGCCAACGACCAGATCGAGCCGCCGGCCGACGCCGCCGAGTAACGACCGGTATCACCTCCCGCGGCGGCGCCTTTCCCGAGGCGGCGCCGCGGTCGAGCGGGAAGGGGCGGGGCCTTCCGACGACCCACGACGGCCAGCGGCGCTCCGGCAGAGCGCGGCGCCATGAGGATGAAGCCGGGACGGCCCAGGCGCGGGGCAGCCGGCGAGCAAGGAGCGGATCATGAACCAAGAGGTCATGAACCTTTTCAATCAGCAGGCCCAGCCGCAGAGCTTCGACCAGATCAAGATCTCGATCTCGTCGCCGGAAAAAATTCTCTCGTGGTCCTACGGCGAGATCAAGAAGCCGGAGACGATCAACTACCGCACCTTCAAGCCCGAGCGTGACGGCCTGTTCTGCGCGCGCATCTTTGGGCCGATCAAGGACTACGAGTGCTTGTGCGGCAAGTACAAGCGCATGAAGTACAAGGGCGTCATCTGCGAGAAGTGCGGCGTCGAGGTCACCCTCGCGCGCGTCCGGCGCGACCGCATGGGCCATATCGAGCTGGCGGCGCCCGTCGCCCACATCTGGTTCCTGAAGTCGCTGCCCTCGCGCATCGGCCTGCTGCTCGACATGGCGCTCAAGGACCTTGAGCGGATCCTTTACTTCGAATCCTACGTCGTCATCGAGCCGGGCCTCACCCCCCTCAAGGAGCGTCAGCTCCTGTCGGAGGAGGAGTACCTGCGCGCGCAGGAGGAGTACGGCGAGGATTCGTTCACGGCGATGATCGGCGCCGAGGCGATCCGGCGTATCCTGCAGGAACTCGACCTCGAAGGCATCGCGACCTCGCTCAAGGAGGAGATCGCGACGACGACCTCCGAGCTGAAGCCGAAGAAGCTGATGAAGCGCCTCAAGATCATCGAGGCGTTCCAACTCTCCGGCAACCGCCCCGAGTGGATGATCCTGACGGTCGTGCCCGTCATCCCGCCGGACCTGCGCCCCCTGGTCCCGCTGGATGGTGGCCGCTTCGCCACCTCCGACCTCAACGACCTCTATCGCCGGGTCATCAACCGCAACAACCGCCTCAAGCGGCTGATCGAGCTGCGCGCGCCGGACATCATCATCCGCAACGAGAAGCGCATGCTTCAGGAAGCGGTGGATGCGCTGTTCGACAACGGCCGCCGCGGCCGCGTCATCACGGGTGCCAACAAGCGCCCGCTGAAGTCGCTCGCCGACATGCTGAAGGGCAAGCAGGGCCGGTTCCGCCAGAACCTGCTCGGCAAGCGCGTCGACTACTCGGGTCGCTCGGTCATCGTGGTCGGTCCCGAGCTGAAGCTGCACCAGTGCGGCCTGCCGAAGAAGATGGCGCTGGAGCTGTTCAAGCCGTTCATCTACGCGCGCCTCGACGCCAAGGGTTTCTCCGCGACCGTCAAGCAGGCGAAGAAACTCGTCGAGAAGGAGAAGCCCGAAGTCTGGGATATCCTCGATGAGGTGATCCGCGAGCATCCCGTCATGCTCAACCGCGCGCCGACGCTGCACCGGCTGGGCATCCAGGCCTTCGAGCCGAAGCTGATCGAGGGCAAGGCGATCCAGCTCCACCCGCTGGTCTGCGCCGCGTTCAACGCCGACTTCGACGGCGACCAGATGGCCGTGCACGTCCCCCTGAGCCTCGAGGCTCAGCTGGAAGCGCGCGTCCTGATGATGTCGACCAACAACATCCTGCACCCGGCCAACGGTCAGCCGATCATCGTGCCGTCGCAGGACATCGTCCTCGGCCTCTACTACCTCTCGATCGTCGCCGACGGCGCGGTCGGCGAGCACAAGGCCGACGACAAGAACAACCCGATGCAGGGTGTGTTCGGCGATATCGGTCAGCTCGAGCACGCGCTGGCGGCCAAGACCGTCTCGCTGCACTCGAAGATCAAGTGGCGCTGGCGCGGCCTCGGGCCGGACGGCGAGCCCGTGTCGAAGATCTACGACACGACGCCCGGCCGCGTGATCCTGTCCGGCGTGCTGCCGCTGCACCCGAAGGTGCCCTTCGACGTCGTCAACAAGCTGATGACCAAGAAGGAAATCTCGGCGATGATCGACACCGTCTACCGCCACTGCGGTCAGAAGGAGTCGGTGATCTTCTGCGACCGCATCATGGCGCTCGGCTTCAGCCACGCCTTCCGCGCCGGCATCTCGTTCGGCAAGGACGACATGGTCGTGCCGGAGAACAAGTGGTCGATCGTCGACGACACCCGCGCGCTCGTGAAGGATTACGAGCAGCAGTACAACGACGGCCTGATCACCCAGGGCGAGAAGTACAACAAGGTCGTCGATGCCTGGGCCAAGTGCTCGGACAAGCTCGCCGCCGAGATGATGGGCCGGATCTCCGCCGTCCAGAAGGACGACAAGGGAGCCGACAAGCAGGTCAACTCGATCTACATGATGAGCCACTCGGGCGCCCGTGGTTCGCCCGCGCAGATGAAGCAGCTCGCGGCGATGCGCGGCCTCATGGCCAAGCCGTCGGGCGAGATCATCGAGACCCCGATCATCTCGAACTTCAAGGAAGGCCTCGACGTTCTCGAGTACTTCAACTCCACCCACGGCGCCCGCAAGGGCCTCGCGGACACGGCGCTGAAGACCGCGAACTCGGGCTACCTGACCCGCCGCCTCGTCGACGTGGCGCAGGATGCCGTCATCCGCGAGACGGATTGCGGCACGACGAACGGCATCAAGATGCGCGCCATCATCGATGCCGGCCAGGTCGTCGCCCCGCTCGCCATCCGCATCCTGGGCCGCGCCACGGCCGAGGATCTGGTGGCCCAGGACGGGACCGTCATCGTCAAGACCGGCGAGACGATCGAGGAGAAGCATCTGCCGGCGATCAACGCCGCCGGCATCCAGGAGGTGAAGATCCGCTCGGTGCTGGTCTGCCAGACCAAGAGCGGCGTCTGCGCCACCTGCTACGGGCGCGACCTCGCCCGCGGCACGCCCGTCAACATGGGCGAGGCCGTCGGCGTCATCGCGGCGCAATCGATCGGCGAGCCGGGCACCCAGCTCACCATGCGCACCTTCCACATCGGCGGCGCGGCGCAGATTGCGGATTCGTCCTTCATCGAGTCGAGCTTCGAGGGCACGATCCGGATCCGCAACCGGTCGCTGGCCAAGAACTCAGACGGCGACCTCATCGCCACCGGCCGCTCGGTCGCGGTGGTGATTGTCGGGCCGGACGGCACCGAGCGGGCGGTCCACCGCCTGCAATACGGCGCCAAGGTTCGCGTGGACGAGGGCGACACGATCAAGCGCGGGCAACGCATCGCCGAGTGGGATCCCTATACCCGTCCGATCGTCGCCGAGGTGGACGGCATCGTCGCCTACGAGGATCTCTACGATGGTCAGTCCATCACCGAGACCACCGACGAGTCGACCGGCATCGCCAAGCGCGTCGTCATCGACTGGCGCGGTTCGGCCCGTACCTCCGACCTGAAGCCGGCGATGCTCGTCGTCGATGGGGACGGCAAGGCGGTCAAGCTCGCCCGCGGCTCGGATGCCCGCTACTTCCTGCCGGTCGATGCCATCATCGGTCTCGATCCGGGGGCGAAGGTGAAGGCCGGCGACGTGCTGGCCCGCGTCTCGACCGAATCGGCCAAGACCCGCGACATCACCGGCGGTCTGCCGCGGGTGGCGGAGCTGTTCGAGGCGCGTCGTCCGAAGGACGCGGCGATCATTGCCGAGAAGTCGGGCACGATCGCCTTCGGCCGCGACTACAAGAACAAGCGTCGCCTGACGCTGACGCCGCACGACGGTTCGGAGGCGGTCGAGTACCTGATCCCCAAGGGCAAGCACATCCACTTGCAGGACGGGGACGTGGTGGAACTCGGCGACTACATCGTCGACGGCAATCC
>Ga0233425_10001021_pt1 | contig 66749 bp, 55 predicted proteins | sample Watercolumn_Towu_2_FD_181712 | JGI IMG/M metagenome (GOLD analysis project Ga0233425, IMG submission 181712) | Freshwater microbial communities from Lake Towuti, South Sulawesi, Indonesia - Watercolumn_Towuti2014_140_MG | ecosystem: Environmental > Aquatic > Freshwater > Lake | place...
CGAGCGCGCCGGCGGCGTCACGCTTGCAGAGGATCCCTGACGAAATCAGGGTGGAGGGATGAGGTCGTGCCGCCGGTTCAGCGGGCGGGAGAAGCGGCGAAACCGGGCGCGGGTCCCGCTTCGCGGATAACCGGTTCCGGGGCGATCAGGTCGGCCAGCACCTGCGCCGCCTCGTCGAGCACGATGTCCACCTTGGGTTCGTCGGACGGCGCGGTCTCGCCGTCCTTGATCGGCGGCAGGCCGACGCTGGCGCGGAATTCGACCTCCCGTTCCTTCTGCTCCCGCTCGGCGCGTTCCTGTTCGAGTTTGCGTATCTCCTGCACCAGCGAGACCGTGGTCTTCTTGCGGGCGTCCTGCGCCGCCGCCTCCTGCGCCTGCAGCAGATGAAAGGCGCGACTGTCCGCCAGCCGCTGATCGTGCCGGGTCCTGGCCGTCGAGAATTCGCTGATGGGGGCGCGCGCCGGGACGAAATTGGCCGGCTCGATTTGTGCCCAGGGCAGGGCGTTGGGCAGCGCCCGTTCGCCCTGTTCTTCACTGCCGGCGGCGCTCGGGAAGCCGATGTCCGGGATCACTCCGCGGTGCTGGGTGCTGTCGCCGGCGATGCGGAAGAACTGCGCGACCGTCGCCTTGAGTTGCCCGAGCTTCTGGTCGGTGCCGCTGTGATCGTACTGATCGAGGTCGATCAGGTTCTGCACGGTGCCCTTGCCGAATGTCGGTTCACCGATGATGACGCCCCGATGGTAGTCCTGCATCGCGGCGGCGAATATCTCCGAGGCAGAGGCGCTGTTGCCGTCGACCAGCACCGCCAGGGGGCCGCCGTAGGCAATTCCGGGGTTGGTGTCGCGCTCGATGTGCACGGCGCCGTCGGAACCCTGGACCTGGACGACCGGCCCGGTGTCGATGAACAGGCCCGTGAGTTCGGTCGCTTCCGACAGCGAGCCGCCGCCGTTGCCGCGCAGGTCGATGACAATGCCCTGAACATCCTCCCTCTTCAGTTCATCGACCAGTTTGTGCACGTCACGTGTTGTGCTGCGGTAGTCGTCGTCGCCGCGCGCGCGGGCCTCGAAATCCTGGTAGAAGGTCGGGATGGTGATGATGCCCACTTTGCCGCGGTGATCGGGTTCGCCGATCTCGATGGTCGATTTCTTGGCGGCTTCGTCCTCCAGATCAATCTTGCTGCGGGTCAGGGTCACGACCTTGGTCGGTCCCTCCGGGCCCAGACCCTTGGACAGGACTTGCAGGCGCACCACGGAATCCTTCTTGCCACGGATCAGATCGACCACGTCGTCGAGGCGCCAGCCGATGACATCGACGATGGGCTCGCCGACACCCTGACCGACTCCGGTGATGCGATCATCCTCGTGCAGTTGGCCGCTCCGCTCGGCCGGGCCACCCTTCAGCACCTGCCGCACCAGGGTGTACTCGTTGTCCGCCTGCAGGATGGCACCGATGCCTTCCAGCGACAGGCTCATGCGGATGCGGAAATTCTCGGAGGTGCGCGGCGAGAAATAGGCGGTATGCGGCTCGATCGAGGTCAGGTAGGCGTTGATGAACAGCTCGAAGACGTCCTCGTGATTGATCTGTGCCGTTCGTCGGGCCAGATCCTCGTAACGGCGGGTGAGCGTCTGCGTGATCTCGGTATCGGACTTGCCGGCGAGCTTCAGGCCCAGCACGTCGTTCTTCACCCGCTTGCGCCAGAACTCGTCGAGTTCGGCGGCCCCGGCCCAGGTCAGATCGCTGCGGTCGAAAGCGAAGTCTTCGTTGATGCTGAAATCGAATGAGTCAGCCAGCAGCCTCCTGGCCTGTGCCACCCGGGCGTCGACGCGCTCCCGGTAGCGGATGAAGATATCGAACGCCGGTTGCAGCTGCGAATGGATCAGATAATCGTCCATGTTGTCGCGATGAATCGCGAAGGCGGCGACATCGTCGGCGGTGAAATAGCTCTTGTTGGGGTCGAGGTTTTCCAGATACCGGTCGAGCACACGGCCCGACAATTGATCGTCCAGCTTCACCTTCTTGTAGTGGTAGTTGGAGATGAAGTTGGTGACCAATTCGGTCGCGCGGACCTGGGCTGCGGTCGGATCGAGGGCATCGATTTCGACCTGGGTCGGTGTCGCGCGGACGGGCGCCGCCAAGAACGGCAGGCCCAGAATCGGCAGCAGCAGTAAGGCTCGCAATCGTGTCATAAACCTGGTCTTGAGACAGGCCAATCGCGCCGAATGTTCCGTATGCCCGGCGTGGCGCCCGGTATTTTACCGTACCTGCGGCCGCATTGCTGGCGGCAGTTGCGGCCGCGACCACCGCTGCTATTCTGCGGGTCATGATCCCCACGCTGCGCAATCGGCCAGGCCCGCCGCAATGGCTTGCGGGCGGATTGGCGATCATCGTGGCCATGGGCGCACCGATGGCCGGCTGCGACCGCAAACCAGACGCGGTGATCAAGGATGCCGGCAGGCCGCCGCCGGTCATTGCCTGCGACCAGGACAACGGTGGCCTGACCCTGCCTGCGGGGTTCTGCGCGCTGGTGGTCGCCGATCACTTCGCCAATCTCCGCGACCTCGCCGTCAACGCCAACGGCGACCTCTATGTCTCACTGCTGAACCGGCGCATGAACTACGGCGGGCTGGTGGCGCTGCGCGACCGCGACGGCGACGGGCGCGCCGATGACATCCAGCGGTTCGGCGATCGCGGCGGGGTTGGCATCGCCGTGCATGCGGGCCACCTCTACCTCGGTCAGGATACGGCGATAGTCCGCTATCGCCTGCGGGATGAGCTGGTGCCCCGCGGCGAGCCCGAGGTCGTCGTCCGGTCCCTCCCGGCCACCGTTGCCCATGCCTCCAAGACCTTCGCCTTCGACACTGCCGGAGGGCTGTATGTCAGCGTCGGTGCACCCTCGAACGCCTGCCAGAAACAGAACCGAGGCCCTGGATCGGCCGGCCTCGACCCCTGCCCGGAACTGGCGACCAGCGGTGGCGTCTGGCATTTCACTCCGTCGCAGTCCGGACAGGGATTCGCCGAAGGGACGCGGTATGCGAGCGGGATACGCCATGCGCTGGCCATCGCCTGGCGGCAGGCCGATGACTCGCTCTATGTCGTCCAGCATGGCCGCGATGAGCTGAGCGATCTGTGGCCGCAGAAGTTCACCGTCGAACAGGGGGAGGTCCTGCCGGCCGAGGAGATGCTGCGCGTCACGGCCGGCGCGGAGTTCGGCTGGCCCTACTGCTACTACGATCCGTTCCAGCATCGACACGTCCTGGCGCCCGAATACGGCGGCGACGGTATGCGGGTCGGCCGCTGCGCCGGATATCCCGAGCCGGCAGCGGCATACCCGGCGCATTCCGGACCGAATGACTTGTTGTTCTATGGCGGCACCCAGTTCCCGGCCCGCTATCGCGGTGGCGCCTTCATCGCCTTTCACGGGGCCTATCGGCGCGGGACCGCGACGCGCGGCGGTTACGAACTGGTGTTCCAGCCGTTTGCCAACCAGCGCGCGGCGTCCGAATGGGAGGTTTTCGCGAGTGGGTTCGATGGTGGCGGACTGGCAGCGGCGGGCGGTGCTGTTCGGCGCCCGACCGGTCTGGCCGAAGGACCAGACGGGTCGCTATACGTCGGTGATTCGGAAACCGGGCGGATCTGGCGCATCCTGTATCGCGGGCCGGGAACTCCACCTCGGGTGGATCGGGTACCGCGCTCACAGTGACGGGCCCGGGGGCCTGGCGCGGTTCCGTGGCGGATGAATTCGCTCCCACACCTTCACGGGAGATTCGCCTCGGTAGAGCGAACTTGTTCGCGATGCGTCGTTGCCTGACTGCTCAGAGGTAGCGGGGCAAATCTTCCTCGAAGTCCGGGAAGTACATCTGAATCACGTTGAGATCGAAGCTCGGCAGGATGTCGGTCTTGGATTCCCGCTCCAGGAGGTAGCGGAACGCGGCCTCGATGCAGGCCTGCTGCGTCACCCGCCCCCCCGTCAACTTCTGGTAGGTGGTCGCGGTCAGGGTGACTCGGTGCCGCGACTTGCCGCCGGCATCTTCCACGGTAATGTTGAACACCGCCGGTTCGCCCGTGCCGGTCTGCTCTACCTTGATTGTCGCTGCCATGCGCTTCAAGCCCTCATCGAACTTGCATCGGGATTATATCGCCATGCCCGTCGGCGTGGCAGGGCACGACCCGCGCCCGTCATTCCTTGCTGGTCTTGTCCGGTTTCTGGTCCCTTTTCAGTTCTTGCCTCTGACCGCCGTCCGTGCCCTTGACCGCCACCAGTTCGATCTCGAAGACCAGGGTCTCGTTGGGACCGATGGCACCACCGGCACCGCGCAGCCCGTAGGCGAGTTCCGGCGGGACCACGATTTCCCATTTCGCGCCGGTCGCCATCTGGGTGACGGCCTGCTGCCAGCCCTTGATGACCTTGTCCAGTTGCAGGGTCACCGGCCCGCCGTGACGCTCCGAGGCATCGAACTCGCGGCCGTCGATCAGCTTGCCGCTGTAATTGACCTCCACCGCGTCGGTGGCGCCCGGCTTGTCACCCTTGCCCTCGGCGAGCACCCGGTACTGAATGCCGCCGGGCAGTTCCTTGACGCCCTCGCCCTTCTTGTACTCGGCGCGGAAGGTCTCGCCCGCCTTGGCGTTCTTCTCGGCCAGCGCCTTCAGCTTGGTGGCAGCCTCGTTCTCGCTGGCCTTCACCACTCGCTCCATCTCCGCCGGTGACAAGCGTGGCGGCTGACCCTTGATGGCGTCCTCGATCGCCAGCGCGAAGGCCTTGGGGTCGATCTCGACGCCCTGGCGGCTGATGCTCTGGCCGATCTGGATGCCGATCGCGTAGCTGAATTTCTGCAGGTCGGAGTCGAGCCCGGATGCGGCTTGCTTTTCCTTCTCGGCGGCACCGGCGGCGGTGCTGGCGAATAGGATGGCGATGGCCAGCGAAATGGGTTTGTGCATGTGGTTTCCTTCAGTGTCGAAAGGGAGTTGAACGGTGGGTTCCGAGGCGGGCGGATGTAGCGCAGCGGCGCCCGTACAGGGTGCGGATCATCCCATACTCGCCCGCCGCGGCCAAATCGCATGCCGCTGCCCGCCAGGTGCCGATCAATCGCCGAGCAGTTCCTGGGCGGCGGCGATCTGCGTCCCGGCCTCGTGCAGGATCTGCTGGCTCAGGCGGGGATTGGCCTCGCTGCCGGCGAGCTTGCGGAAGGCCGGCAGGTGCACCATGGTCGGCAGGCGCGGCCGGTCCGGTTTGCCGATGAAGCTGTGCAGCTGGGCGACAAGCACGAGGTCCGCCATGTCCGGTTCCGTGGCCGGATCGCGCCACCAGTCCTCGGCGTCGTTGACCGCGGTGATGTACTCGGCCGGGAAGTTCCAGCCCTGGAGCAGCGTGGTGCCGATCGGTGCGCGCAGGCTCAGCGTCAGTTGACCGAGAAGGGTGTCGTCGGCGGCAACATCGGGCTGACGGTTGGCATAGTGCAGGATGGGCAGCAGCCCGATGTCGTGCAGCAGGCCGGCCAGCATGGCCGTGTCGGGATCGAAGCGGCCGGTGAGTTCGGCGATCACATAACAGATCGCCGCCACCTCGTTGCTGTGCCGCCAGACTTCGTGCAGCCGCCGGTTCAGGGCGGGCGTTTCGGAATGAAACAGGCTGCGGGCGGCGAAGGCCAGGATCAGCTGCCGGGTGCTGCGGGTGCCCAGGCGTATGATCGCCTGCTCGCAGGTTGCGACCGGCGTGTGGGTGCGGAACAGCGGACTGTTGGCGGCGCGGATCAGACGCGCGGCCATGGCCGGATCGCGCATGACCAGTTCGGCAATCGCCGCCATGCCGGCACTTTCGTCATCGATCATGCGCCGGGCGCGCATGGCCACCTCCGGCAGGCTGGGCAGTTCCAGGCCTTGGCTCAGCATGTTCAGTTCGTGGTGCTGCACCGCTTCGGCCAGCGGTCCCTCACCTTCCGTGACCATGAGTTCCTGGACCGAATAGGAAGACGGTGCCAGGACCTCGCCGAGGTCGCCGAGATCGGAGCCGTCGATGCGCAGGAAGGTCACGGGCGTCACCGTGAAGGCCATGTGCTGGCGCGGCTTGAGCGGCGCCAGCGGCTTGATTGCCGTCGGGGTACCGGCAACCACCGTGACCCCGCGGCCGTCGGCGGCCTTGAGTTCGAGGGTGCCTTCGATCAGGCAGATGGTCCACGGGTCGCTGTCGCCGATCGTGAACAACCGCTGCCGGGCCGGGGCCTTGCCGATGGAACTCTTCGTCGCCAGCACCAGCAGGTCGTCGGCCTCGAGGTATTTGAAGGGTTCGAACCACTGCAGGGCCTCGACGACCGCGTCGAGGGACTCGGAATGAACAGGTGGGCGCGGCGTATTCACGATCGGGATCCCGTTGGCTGGCGGCCGATCACCGGCGGACCGGCCGTTTGGCCAGTTTACGTTGCAGGGTGCGGCGGTGCATGCCGAGTTGCCGCGCCGCCTCGGAGACGTTGCCGTCGCAATCGCCCAGCACCTTCTGGATGTGTTCCCATTCCAGGCGATCGATCGACGGCGGCACGACGGCCACGGCGGTGGACGCGTCGCCCGCCGTGCGGGCGAAGGCCGCCACCACATCATCGGCGTCGGCCGGCTTGGTCAGGTAATGGATGGCGCCGAGTTTGATGGCCTCGATCGCGGTGGCGATGCTGGCATAGCCGGTCAGCACCACGATGCGTATGCCGGGCATGACCCTGACCAGGTGATCGACCAGTGTGAGCCCGGACGGTCCGGGCATCTTGAGGTCGACGACCGCGTGTTCGAAGGACTGGTTGCGGGTCGCGGTGATCGCCTGCGGCACATCGCCGGCGGTCTGCACGGTGAAGCCCCGGCGGCCCAGTGCCCGGGCCATAACGTCGCGGAACACCGGGTCGTCGTCGACCAGCAACAGGGAGGCATTCATGCGGCGAGCAGCGGCTTGAGCGGCAGACGGACTTCGGCGGTCGTGCCTTTCCGGCCGCCGTCGCTGTCGTTGAGGGTGAACTGGCCGCCGAGGCGGTTGAGCGTCGAGCGCGCCAGGTAGAGGCCGAGGCCCATGCCGGTCTTTTTCGTGGTGACGAAGGCCTCGCCGAGGTGGCCGCGGATATGCTCCGGCACGCCGGGTCCGCGGTCACGCACCAGGACCCGGAGTTCCTGTTCGTCCCAGACGCCCTCGATGTCTACGTTCAGCGGCGAGGCGTCGGCGGCGTTGTTGAAGATGTTGAGCAGGGTTTGCGACAAGGTGCGATCGGCGATGATCGACGGTGCCGGTTTGTGGCCGGTGAGCCGGAGATTGGCGCGGGCCTCAGGGCGCAGCGCCCGCCATTCCTCGATCAGATCGTTGAGGTAGCGGTCGAGTTCGACCCGGTGGCCGGCATCGGCGCGGACCTGACCGGTCTGGTCGGCCATGCGCGAGAGGATCTCCTTGCACCGGTCGATCTCGCCGCGCAGGACGCGCAGATCGCCGATCAGAGTGGCATCATCGCCGTGGCTGTGTTCCAGTTCCTTGGCGAGGACGGCCACCGTCGCCAGCGGTGTTCCCAGCTCGTGGGCGGTGCCGGCGGCGAGCGTGCCCAGCGCGATCAGCTGTCGCGCCTCGGCGAGAGCCCGATCGTGGGCGCGGAGGGTGGCGCCGATGCCGGCCACGAAATAGGCGACCACGCCGGCCGCGAGCAGGAACCCCAGCCACATCCCCCACACATGCAGGGAGAACGGACTGCCGCCGTGCCCCCAGTGCAGGGTGTTGACATGGAAGAACATCAGCACCGTGTAGCAGGCCGCCGCCAGCAGGACGAGCAGCCAGGTATAGGCGGGCCTGAGCGTGGCGGCGGCCACCGTGATCGGCAGCAGGAACAGCGACACGAAGGGGTTCCACGAACCGCCGGTGAAATAGAGCAGGATCGCGAGCGCCGCGGTGTCGGCCAGCAACTGCACCAGGATCGTTTGCTCGGTGACGGCCGCACCGCCATTCACCTGCCGCCAGCTCACCGCCGTGTACAGCGCCAGCGGCACGATGATGGCGGCCATCGGGCCGAGCGGAAGGTCGGCGCCGAGCAGCAGGTGCGCGGCAGTGAGGGCCGCCAGTTGACCGCCCATGGCGATGGTGCGCAGCAGCAGCAGATAGCGCAGGCAGAGGCTGGTCAGGACGACGGGTGCGGTTTTGTTGGACATGGGCGGCGTTGCGGATTATACCTGTCGGGCAGCGCCTGGCGCGGCCATTGGGAGGACGAGATGCAATTGCCCCTGGATCGTATCCGCGATCTCTATCGGTCTCACTATCGCGAGGTCTACAGACGCTGCACGCCGGAGTTGATGGCCGGCATCCGCCGGCTGCTCGATGGGCATTATCAGGCCATCGCCGACGAGTTCTACCGGACCATCGTCGCCATCGAAGGCGCCGGCCAGTACCTGACCGGCGATCTCATTGCCGGCAAGCTGCGCCTTACCATGGCCACCTGGATCGAGGAGCTGTTCGTGCTCCGCGATGATGCGGACCTCGATCGGTACATCGAACGCCAGCTCGAGGTCGGTCATATCCACGCCCGCATCGGTCTGCCGCCGCACATCTACAACTGCGCCGTCCGGGTCGTCAAGCGCGAGATCAAGAACCGCATCTTCCACAGTGGCGTGGGCATCCACGAATATCGCGACATGGCCACGGCCATTGACATGCTGGCCGACCTCACCGCTTCGCTCATGAACGAGAGCTATTTCGAGGACGTCCTGATCTCGGAGCGCAAGGGCCAGGCCCTGCAGGCGCTGATGATGGGACATGTGCTGGCCATCAAGTGCCAGACCCTGCGGGCCGAGCTCCATGCCTGGCAGTCCCTGATGCTGAGCCGGGTGCTGAAGAGCGGGGTTATTGCACGCGGCGAGATCCCCTCCATGCGTCAATCGGACCTTGGCCTGTGGGCGACGCACAAGGGACCGCTCCTGTTCCAGGACGCCGCCGAGGCAACGCTGCTGGAGAACCGCATCGAGGAGCTCGACGGTCGTGTGTGTGACCTGATCGCGGCGCGCGAGGCGGGTGACGAACACCGCTTCAATGAAGCGCTCGCCGCCTTCAACCGGTCCGTGGAGACGGTTGCATCCCTGCTGAAATCGCTGTCCGAGCACGCCGTCGCCATGGATGCCGGCCGCGATTCCCTGACCCGGCTGTTCAACCGCCGCTATCTCGATACCGTGATGCAGCGGGAGACGCACTACAGCATCCGCAACAACCGGCCCTATGTGCTGATGATGCTCGACATCGATCACTTCAAGGCGATCAATGACGAGTACGGGCACGAGGCCGGCGATCGGGTGCTGGCGCAGGTCTCCGACCTCCTGAGCGAATCCGTCCGGGCCGGCGACTTCGTCTTCCGCTACGGTGGCGAGGAGTTCCTGATCCTGCTGGTCGACGTGCAGCTCGACATCGGCAGCCGGGTTGCCGAGAAGATCCGTATGCAGGTCGCCGGCCATGCCTTCGACATCGGTCAGCCGGAGCCGCTCAAGGTGACCTGCAGCATCGGTGTCGCCTTGCACGAGCGGCAGCCGGACTACAACCACGTCATCACCGCCGCCGATCAGCTGCTGTTCCGGGCCAAGAGCAACGGCCGCAATCGCGTTGCAGTGAACTATCCTGCCGCCGCCTGACATGGATCGGCTGCCGCCAGTCGACCCGGGCGATCTGGAGACCGTGGCCGGCAACGGCCTGCTGCACCGCCGGCTCTTCATGAAGCAGGGACTGGCGGCTGCGGGCCTGCTGGTTTCCGGTGCCGCCGCGGGCGAGGCCCTGCAGACCCCGCCCTGGATGCGCAAACCCGGCCGGCCGTTCACCAACTACGGCCAGCCTTCGGAGCGCGAGCAGGTCATCCGCTGGATCTCCGCCAATCAGGTGGCGCCCGGCAATGGCATCTCCTGGACCCCGCTGCACGAGCTGGAGGGCATGATCACGCCGACCGGCCTGCACTTCGAGCGCCACCACAACGGCGTGCCGGAGATCGATCCGGCGCAGCACCGCCTGCTCATCCACGGCCGGGTGAAGAACCCGTTGATCTGGACGATGGCCGATCTGGCCCGCTACCCGATGGAATCGCGGCTGATCTTTCTGGAATGCGGCGGCAACAGCAATGCCGGCTGGCGCGAACAGCCGGTGCAGAACATGGTCGGCTGGTTCCACGGTCTGGCGTCGTGCAGCGAATGGACCGGCGTGCCGCTGGCCATCCTGCTCGACGAGGCGGGCATCGACCCCGAGGCGACCTGGATCGTGGCCGAGGCCGCCGACGCCATCGCGATGAACATCAGCATACCGGTGTTCAAGGCGATGGACGACTGCATACTCGCCCTGTACCAGAACGGCGAGCGGGTCCGTCCCGAGAACGGCTACCCGCTGCGGCTGATCGTCCCGGGCTGGGAGGGAGTGCTCAACGTCAAGTGGCTGCGCCGGCTGGAGGTGACCAACCGCCCGGCGATGGCCCGCAACGAGACCTCGCGCTACACCGAGCTGATGCCGGACGGCAGGGCGCGGATGTTCACCTTCGTGATGGATGCGAAGTCGCTGATCACCGCGCCGTCGCACGGCATGGCATTGGACGGTCCCGGGTTCTACGAGATCACAGGCCTCGCCTGGTCGGGGCGCGGCCGGATCGCCAGGGTCGAGGTCTCGGCCGACGGCGGCAAGACCTGGGCCGAAGCGGCACTACAGACGCCGGTCCTGCCGCGCTGCTTCACACGCTTTCGCATGGGCTGGCGCTGGGATGGCGGCCCGGCGGTGCTGAAGAGCCGGGCGGTGGACGAGACCGGCTACGTCCAGCCGGAACGCGAGGCCCTGGTCGCCGAACGCGGTCGCAATGGTTATTTCCACTACAACGCCATCGTCGCCTGGGAGGTCGCCGACGACGGCTCGGTGACGCACGTCTATGCGTAACCTGGCGGCGGCTGGTTTGCTGGCGGTTGCCACGCTGGCGGCGGGCGCGGAGGCCGTCCGGCGCGATCACCCACGTCTGGGCAGGCCGGCAGGCCCGGCGGAGTTCGCGGCCTGGGACTTGACCATCTACCCGGACGGCGCCGGGCTGCCGGTCGGGCAGGGCACGGCCGCAGCCGGCAAAGCCATCTTCCTGGCGCGTTGCGCCGGATGTCATGGCGCGGTCGGTGAGGGTGCCACCGCCGACGAGCTGGCCGGCGGCCGCTCGCCGCTCAACGGTGAATTCCCCGACAAGAACATCGGTAACTACTGGCCACACGCCACCACCCTATTCGACTTCACGCGGCGTGCCATGCCCATGGACGCGCCCGGGGCGCTGACGACCGATGAGGTCTACGCGGTGACGGCCTACCTGCTGTTTCTGAACGGCCTGATCAGGGAGGACGAAATCGTGAACGCGGAGACCCTCTCGGGGATCCCGATGCCGAACCGCGACGGCTTCGTGTGGATCGACGCCCCGGTCGCCAAACCGTGATGGGGCGCGGTCATTCACGGCCGGTTCAGACCGGGCCGGCAAGATCACAAACCATGGCGCAATCACGAGACGTACTGAAGTGAGCAAGCGGACATGGTTGCAGGTGCTTGCAGGGTTGCTGGTCATCACCGGTCTGGGTGGCTGCCAGCCGCCGTCGGCCCCGGACGAGGTGGCCAGGGCCTTCTGGGTGGCCGTGCAGGCGCGGGATGCGGCTGCGGTTGAAGCGCTGAGCGACGCCCCGACCACTGGCCGCGCCGATACGCTGTTGCCGGTCGACGGGGTGCGCCTGGGCAGGACCGTCATCGACGGCGACCGGGCAGAGGTCGAGACGAGCATCCGTCTGGGTGGCGACGATCCGATGACCGTCCCGCTGACGACTTATCTAATCCGGCGGGACGGGGCATGGAAGGTGGATTACGCGGATACCGTGGCCGCCATTCGCGAGAGTGGCCGTCTGGGCGGCGTCCTCGGGCAGCTGCGCGATTTCAGCCGCCAGTTCTCGGGCGAGGTGGATCGGTCGCTGGACGAACTGGAGCAGGCGCTGCCGCGGATCGAGCGCGAGGTTCGCGGCATCGAGGAACTGTTCAGGTCGCAGGTGCCCGAACTGCGTGAGCGCATCGAGGAATTCGCCCGCGCCCTCGATCGCGCCTTGAAGCGGCCGCCGGCCGATCGACCGCGGGAACCGCCGCCGCGCCAGGCCCCCGAGGGCGACCGTCCCATCCGCATCTGAGGGATCAGCCTTTCTCCACCCGGTTACGGCCCTCGGCCTTGGCCCTATAGAGTGCGGCGTCGGCGCGATCAATCACCGCCTTCAGGTCGGGGTCATCCGGACCTGCCTCGGCCACCCCGAAGCTGGCGCGCAGGCCGATTGCCCTGTCTTCGTGGATGACCGCTTCGGTCGCGAACGCATTGCGGATGCGATTCGCGATGGCAGCTGCCCTATCGCCGTCGGTGCCATTGAGCAGGACGATAAACTCCTCGCCGCCGTAGCGCGCGAATACATCGGCGGGCCGCAGCATGCAATTGGTGCGTTCGGCCACTGCCTTCAGTACGGCATCGCCGGCGGCATGGCCATAGGTGTCGTTGGTGCGCTTGAAGTGGTCGATGTCGAACATCAGCACGGACAGATGTTCGCCACCACGCCGGGTGCGGTGCCAGAGTCCGTCGGCGATTGCAAGAAACCCGCGCCGGTTGAAGATGCCGGTCAGGACATCCTCGTGGGCGACCTTCGCCAGCTGCTCGTTGGCCGAGCGCAGTTCCGCGGTCTGCCGTTCGATGATCCCGGCCTGGGCGACGCGCATGCCTTCCACCGTGCGCAGGTGGCGGCCCATGGTCGCGACCGTGGTGGCGCCCAGTGCCAGGACGACAAGGTAGCCGATGAGGTGGAGGACGATGACGGTTTCGGTCTGCCGCCGTTGATCGCGAACGATGTCAACTGCGGGCATGGTGACGCTGATGCCACCCCGGACATCGCCTTCGTGGTACCCCTGTTTGGCGTGGCACTTCAGACACGCCTTCGTTACATACAACGGCGCCATGTAACGGAACGACGGGCTCGCGCCCGAACGATCGTACTTGATGCGCTCGGTTGCGCCCGCCTCGAACGATTGCAGGCTTTCGGTTTCCCAGGGGTCGGCTTTGTTCGCCGGCCGGATGGGGTTCAGGCTGGTGAGGTGCAGGGTGACGTCCTGCCGCGCAGCCGCGATCTCGGCAATCTGCCGCGTCATGTACGCGGGATTGACCATCGTCAGCGCGAGGCCGCCGGCGTCGAGGTCGCGGTTGGGGATCTCAAGATAGGGATTCGGCGGCGTGCCTGCCGTTACCGGCACATACACGCCGCCATGCCGGGCGTTCCATTCGCGCACGATCTCGGTGAAGGTGAACAACGCCCGGCCACGCTCGCGCATGGTGACGTTGATGGAATGCTCAATCTGCCGGAGGTTCCAGAAAAGCGAGGCACCGGCGATTGCCGTCCACAGCGCGGCCAGCAACAGATAGATCGCTCGCGATCGCATCATCGGCAGGTGCGCCGGATCGGGATACGCCTTATGCTGAACATGGCAGGGATTCCAGTGTCCGCAGCTTCGGAAACCAGATTATAGGGACAGACGAACGCGTGACGACAGATCTTACCCGCGAGCTTGAACGCTTCGTCGATCTCGACCGGCGTCTGGTCAGCGCCGCGCAATCGATCAAGGTGCTGACGACCCTGGCCTGGCCGGAATCGGTATACGAGGAGTTCCGCCGCGGCTGGCAGCGCGGCAATCCGGCCCTGCCGCAGGTCGCCTATCCCGCCCGGCAGGCCGTCGCCAAGCGTGACGAGGTGCTGCAGGACATCATGGACGAGTGTGATCGATTACATCCGATCGGCAATTACATCTACAACACCGCGCAGAGCTACTATCTGGCGGCGAAGATGCTCGAGGGCGCCGGTACGCCGGCCTTCACCGAGATCTCGTCGCGGCTCTATGGCCGGCCAACCGACGGGATCACGCGCGCCGGGCCCACGCACCTGGACGCCGCCGACTACTTCATCGACGTGACCCGCGAGTTCGTCGCCGCGGCCGACATCCCGGCGACCCAGTACTGTCTGACGGCCGAGGAGACAGCCGCCCGCCTGCAGACGCAACTGGCGCCGTTTTTCGACCGGCACGCCATCCGGGTGGTGGTCGATCCGGCGATGGCTTCGAAGGCGGCAGCGGGCTCGCAGCGCATCCGCATCCGCGGCGCGACCCGGTTTTCCGAGATGGACATTGCCCAGCTCGTCAATCACGAGGGCTACGTCCACGTGCTCACCGCGCTGAACGGTCAGGCCCAGCCCCGTCTCGCCAGCATGGGCCTCGGCGCCCCACGCACGACCTGGACCCAGGAGGGACTGGCGACGTTCTCGGAGCTGATCACCGCGTCGGTTGACCTGAACCGCATGCGCCGCATCGCGCTGCGCACCCGCGCCGTGCAGATGGGTCTGAACGGCGCCGATTTCCTCGACATCTTCCGCTTCTTCCTCGGGTCCGGCCAGGACGAGTACGAGAGCTTCCAGTCCGCCGCCCGGATTTTCCGCGGTGGCGATCCGCGCGGCACCATCGTTTTCACCAAGGACGTGGTCTACATGAAGGGCCTGCTGCGTACCCACACCTTCCTGCGCAAGGCGGTGCAGTCGAACAAGTTCCATTATGCCGAGAACCTGTTCGCCGGGCGGCTGACGCTCGGCGACATCATCGCCCTGGAGCCGTTCGTCGACAGCGGCTTCATCGTCGCCCCGCACTACGAGCCGCCGTGGCTGAAGAACCGCACCTGCCTGGCCGCCTACCTCTGCTACTCGGTGTTCGCCAACAAGATCAATCTGGGGACGGTGGCGCTCGAGGACTTCGCGGACATGGAGAACGACTGACGCGGACGCGCCGTCGCGCGCCGGCCGGATCAGGCGGCCTTCTTCGCCTCGTAGCGGGCCATCGTCTGGGTGCCGACGACCTCGCCGCTGTAGGTCACGCCCGCCGGGATGAACAGACACTCGCCGGGCTTGATGACCAGCGACTGACCCTCGATGATGATCTTGAGTTCGCCGCTCAGCACGGCGCAGATCGTCTCGACCTCGTAGGTGGTGTCCGGCAGTACGGCCCCGGGCGCGTGCACCGAGCGCGGCCCCTCGTAACCCCAGATCAGCAGCTTCTGCACCAGGGACTGGGCATTCAGCGGGCCATCGGCCTTCGTGTCCCAGCGCTCGAGGCGCAGCTTGGCCAGCGCCCGGTAGGCGACGACCCGGTTGCCACCCTGGAACTTGGCCTCGTACATGGCCGTGTCGATACGCTCGATCAGGTTCTTCGGCAGGGTGGCATGGGTCGGGATCATCGTGGCGATGCTGAGGTGAGCGGTCACATGTTCGCCGACCTTGGCCGCCGCGTGCGGTATCTTCAGCCCCTCGATGCGCTTGCGCAGCGCCTCGGCCATGCGCGCCGCGTTGCGTGTGTCACAACCCGGAAGCAGGAGCGCGAACCGCGGCCCGTCGAAGCGGGCGGTGAGATCGCCGGCCCGACGGCCCACCGCCCCGGCCAGCTTGGCGATGCGATTGAGCAGGGCGTCGCTGGCCTGGCCGCCGTAGTTCTCGTGATAGAGGTCGAAGTGATCGACCTCGCAGAGGATCAGCGACAGCGGCTTCCGTTCCCGCATCATGCGCCGCCATTCCTCGTTCAGGTGCTCGTCGAAGGTCCGGCGATTGGCGACTCCGGTCACCGGGCACAGTGGCGACACCCGGCTCAGTGTCTCGGACAGGGCCTGGGCCTTGCCCTTCACCATGCCGAGGTCGGCGGCGGTGCGCCGGAGGTCGAGTTCGGCCTTCTGGCGCTTTTCCGCGTTCGACTTGAGGCTGACGGTGAGTTTCTCGACCTGTTCGCGGCGGGCATCCAGGTGCGACCGCATCTGCGCCGTTTCCTCGTCGAGTGCGAAGATGCGCCGCGACAGGCGGCGGGTGCCGAGCGAGCCCAGGACGACAAGTAGCGGCGTGATCAGGGCAATCTTGCCCATCGCCGAGGCCGTTGCCTGTTCGGACTGCACCATCACCACGCCGAAGGGCAGCAGGGCGGGGATCGCGAACCCGAGTATCGGTGGCAGGGCGCCGCCCTGCAGCGGCACCACGCAGAACGCGGCGGTGACCAGCGTGAACAGGACCATGCCGCTGCGGGCGGTGTCGTCGATGCCGCCCGCAATGAACCCCAAGGCCCCGAACATCGCCCCCAGGGCTGCCAGGCTGGCGATCGTCAGTCCATACCAGCGGCCGGGTTGCACGGCATCCGACGGTATCGTGCGGTAGTTCTGGGCCAGCAAGTAACGGCCGCCGGTGACGGCCAGGATCAGCACAAGGATGATGACCACCTTGGTCGTCGGGGCGCGGCCGAACAGAGCGGCGGCGATGGCGAGGGCAAAAGTGACGGCTCCGGCCGCCTCGACACGCACTTGCCCGAACAGCAGGTCAAGCTGCCTTACGGTTATCCCCAGATGTTCGCCTTGCTCGGCTGTCATGGCCAGCGAATGAGCGCCATTTTTTCAATGCCTTTAGCGAAGTTAGCGCGCGCTTTGAATGCGGAGTATAAACACTAAGTCGGTCTGCGTACATGGCCGCGGCCGACAAAGGGGGACTTCCCGGTTACCAACGCCGGTGGAAATCCTCGATGCCGGCACGGCGATGCGCCGGGTGCAGCAGCGGCACGTCCTTGTGCTTGAAGAAGGGGATGAGCAGCATGCCGGCCACGAAACCGCCGACATGCGCAAACCAGGCCACGCCGCCTTCGCCGCCGGTCATCGACGCCGAGTTCAGGAGTTGCAGCACGAACCAAAATCCGAGGACCACCAGCGCCGGCAGATGCATGGTCTGCACGATCAGACCGAGCGGGATGGCGACCAGCACCCGGGCGCGCGGAAAAAGCAGCAGATAGGCGCCCAGCACGCCCGAGATCGCCCCGCTCGCGCCGATCATCGGCACCTGCGAGGCCGGGTTGACCAGTGCCTGGCCATAGGCCGCCGCCACACCGCAGAGCAGATAGAAGACGATGAACCGCCGGTGGCCCATGGCATCCTCGACGTTGTTGCCGAAGATCCAGAGGTACAGCATGTTGCCGGCGATGTGCATGAACCCGCCGTGCAGGAACATCGACGTGAACACCGTCTGCCACGGCGCCACCACGTCGAGTTCGGGTGGCAGCGCGGCCTTGTGGAACAGCACCGCCGGTATGACGCCGAGACTCAGGACGGCGCGCTGGTTGCCGCTGCCCAGCGACAATTGCCACAGGAACGCCAGTACGCAGGCGGCGATGATACCGACGGTGACGACCGGATCGATGCGTGTCGGGTTGTCGTCGCGCAGCGGGATCATGGGCGCGGCGGCTGTTGCATGTCCGCCGTGGCATCGGTGACGCAACCAGGGCGAGCGCTGCAGCCGCTGCAACCACCGCAGCCACCCGGCCGGCCGCCGCGCGGCCGGCGCGACCACGCGAAGGCGACGACTACCGCCGCGACTACCACGATTGCGATCAGATCCTGCATGTCGGACGTTTCCTCGATCCTTAGAGGTGCAGCGCCAGCCCGAGTTCGTAGGTCAGCCAGGCGCCAAGGTAACCCACGACGGTCATGTAGCACCAGGCGAGCGACGGCCAGCGCCACGAGTTGGTCTCGCGGCGGATCGTGGCCACGGTGGCGACGCACTGCAGACAGAAGGCGTAGAAGACCATCACGCCTAGCGCCACCGGCAGCGAGAACACCGGCCGGCCATCCGGCCAGGTGGAGGCCCGGATGCGGGCCATCAGGCTCGGATTGTCGGCGTCGATGTCGGAGCCGACCGCGTAAATGGTGCCGAGTACGGCGATCACCACCTCGCGCGCCGGGAACGACGCGACCACCGCCGCCGCCACCTTCCAGTCCCAGCCGAGCGGCCGGAACAGCGGCTCGATCGCGTGGCCGATGCGGCCGAGCCAGCTCTGTTCGAGCAGGGCGGCCGCCTCGCGATGGTCGATCGCATGCAGGGCCTCGTCGCGCGCGTCGCCGCGCAGGCCATGCACCACGATCTGGCGTTCGGTGGCGTGCGCCGCCTCGATGGCCGCCGGGCGCGGGAAATAGGCCAAGGCCCAGACGATGACGGCGACCGTGAAGATGATGGTGCCGGCACGGGTGACGAACATCTGCGCCCGCTCCCACATGCGGATCAACACCGAACGCAGGTTGGGCAGGCGGTAGGGCGGCAGCTCCATCAGGAACGGTGGCGTCGGCCCTTGCAGCAGCGATCGCTTGAGGAGCAGGGCGGTAAGCACACCGCCGGCAATGCCGAGCAGGTAGAGACCCAGCAGCACGAGGCCCTGCAGATTGACGAGTCCGCCGAGGTAATGGTGGGCCGGTACGAAGGCCGAGATGAGCAGCGCGTACACCGGCAGCCGGGCCGAGCAGGTCATGAACGGGGCGGCGAGGATGGTGGCCAGACGGTCACGGGGATCGGCGATGACGCGCGTGCCCATGATCCCGGGTACCGCGCAGGCGAAGGACGACAACATGGGAATGAACGATTGTCCCGAGAGTCCGCACCAGCGCATCACCCGATCCATCAGGAAGGCCGCGCGCGCCATGTAGCCGGTGTCTTCGAGAAAGATGATGAACGCGAACAGGATCAGGATCTGGGGCAGGAATATGATCACGCTGCCGACCCCGGCGACGGCGCCGTCGGCGAGCAGGCTGGTGAGGGCGCCGGCCGGCAGTGATTCGTGGATGGCGGCAGCGGTGGCCCCGGCCAGGCCATCGATGAGGTCCATGAGCGGGGCGGCCCAGGCGAACACCGACTGGAACACCACCGCCATCAGCAGGAGGAACAGAGCGCTGCCGAGCACCGGGTGGCTCAGCACGCGATCGATGCGATCGGACCAGGTTCGCCGTGGCTGGCCGCGGCGTTCGGCGCTGTCGACGACAGCGCTGATCCAGGCATAACGCGAGCGGGCGTCCACGGCGGCGAGACCGCCGGCGGCGGCGAAGCGGGCGCGCAACGCCGGAAAGCGCTCGGCAATGGCCGGTCCGTCGCGGCTGGCGAGGCGCTGCTCGGCATAACCGCCCTCGTCGATCAGTGCCCGTTCCGCTTCAAACAACTCCACGGCGTGCCCTTGATTGCGCAGGCTGGTGGCGAGCGAGATGGCAGCCTCGCGGATCTCGGCATTGATGACCAGTCCATCGCCAGGCGGCAGGGTCAGGGCCTGGCGCAGGGCCGCGAGCAGCGTGTCCATGCCTTCACGCCGCGAGGCGATCAGGGGTACGACCGCGCAACCCATGGCGCCGGCCAGCACGGTGGCATCGACGGCGATGCCCTTGGCGGCGGCCAGATCGATCATGTTGAGCGCAATGACCACCGGCAGGCCCAGTTCGAGCACCTGGCTCGCGAGATAGAGATTGCGCCGCAGGTTGGAGGCGTCGACGACGATCAGGGCCGCGCTTGGCCGGGGCATGTCGGCGACCTGGCCGAGCAGCACGTCCACCGCCACCATCTCGTCGGGTGAGTGCGCGGTCAGCGAATAAGTGCCGGGGAGGTCAACCAGTTCGGCGTCCCGATCGCCAAGGCGGAGCTGCCCGACGTGCCGTTCGACGGTGACCCCGGGGTAATTGCCGACCTTTTGGCGCAGGCCGGTGAGGGCGTTGAAAAGGGTGCTCTTGCCGGTATTGGGATTGCCGATGGTGACGATGACCGGCAGGGCGGCGGCCGTGCTGTCGGCCGTCATGGCGCGAGTTCGATTCGTACGAGTTGCGCCTCGGCCCGGCGCAGCGACAGGGCGTAGCCCAGGACCTTGAGCTCGTAGGGATCTCCAGTCGGGGCCTTGCGCACCATTTCGACCGCAGCGCCCTCGATGAGGCCGAGCTGCATCAGCCGCTGGGTCAGCGGGCCGGCGGCGGCGAAGCCGCGAACCAGCGCGCGCTGGCCGGGCTTGAGCTGGTCGAGGGTCAACGCGTTGTCTGCCGCCGCCACCATTTTCTGCGGACGGGGGCCTCGATGGGCGTGACTTCGATACCGGCGGCCTCTTCGGAAGCGATGGCCCAGCGACTGTCGTCCAGGGCCACGACGAGGGGATCGCCCTGTCGCAAGACCTTGACCTCCGTGCCGGGGACCAGACCCCGGGCGAGGTACTTCTGGCGTGTCGCGGGCGTCGGATGGCGGACATCGAGGATCACGGCCGACTGGCCGGGTTGCAGCCGATGCAGCCCCATGCCACTGCCGGACGGGGCGGGTGCGGACTTGCCGGGGTTTCGACGGTGGGGCATGGACAGTGGCAGCACGGGGCAGTTTAACAAATGATAATGATTCCTATTTGGTGATGCAAGGGAAGCCGTGCGAGTACCACCTGCCGCACGCCGGCCGGCGTCGGTGCCTGTGCTAAGCTTGGCCGCCATCGCAAACGGGGATCGGTGCATGAATCAAAAGGCTGCCGGCAACAACGTCACGCCCTTGCAGGCCGAGGAGGCGAAGGCTGCCTCGGTCCGCGCCGATGGCACCGATCAGATGTTCTCTGATCAGAGCTCCGGCGGCGCCGATTTCCGTTTCGACCGCAAGACGGCGGCGGTGTTCGACAACATGGTCAGCCGCTCGGTGCCGTTCTACGACGAGATCCAGCGGATGAGCGGCGAGATTGCCGCCGATTTCGCCGTCGAAGGCTCCAATCTCTTCGACCTCGGCTGTTCGACCGGAACGACGCTCCTGTATCTCGATCGCGCCGTCGCCCCGAGTGTCCGCTTCGTCGGCGTCGACAACGCCCCCGATATGCTCGCCAAGGCCCGCGACAAGCTGCGCGAGCAGGGGCTCACCCGTCCCTGTGAACTCGTCCTGGCCGATCTGCACCGCGAACCGGTGGTCGAGAACGCCGCGGTCGTGGTCATGAACCTCACCCTGCAGTTCATCCGGCCGCTGTACCGCGAGCGGGTCTTGCGCAATATCCACGGGGGCCTGAATGATCAGGGCTGCCTGATCCTGGTCGAGAAGCAGACCATGCCCGACAGCCTGCTCAACCGCCTGTTCATCCGCTACTACTACGACATGAAGCGGCGGCATGGCTACTCCGAGGTCGAGATCGCGCAGAAGCGCGAGGCCCTGGAGAACGTGCTGATCCCGTATCGTCCCGAGGAAAACCGCGAACTGCTCAAGGCGGTGGGCTTCAAGTACGTGGAGGAGTTTTTCCGCTGGTACAATTTCGCCGGTCTGATCGCCGTCAAATAATCCAGGCCCGCGTTCCGATAGCCGATGAATGTCCTGACGTCGCGTGCGGGTAGTGGCCCCGGGTGGGTCGTTGCCTACGGCAACTGGCTGTTCAAGCACCGCAACAAGGTGTTTCCGCTGGTTTTGCTGGCGCTGTTCGCCGGATTCCCGCCGGTGCTGGCCGGCGGCAACTTCCAGTCGGACTTCTGGTTGAACCTGCTGGGCCTGGTGCTGGCTGCGGGAGGCCAGGGCCTGCGGGCGCTGGTCATCGGCATGGCCTACATCAAGCGCGGCGGGATCAACAAGGAGATCCACGCCGATACCCTGGTCACGGAGGGGTTCTTCGCCCACGCCCGGAACCCGCTCTACGTCGGCAACCTGCTTATCCTGGCCGGCCTGTTCGTCATCCATAACAGCCCGTGGATATATCTCGCCGGCGGCGCCTGTTTCGTGACCGCCTACGTCGCCATCGTCGCCGCCGAGGAGGCGTTCCTGACGCGCAAGTTCGGTGCTGCGTATGGGGAGTACTGCGCGCGGGTGCCGCGCTGGGTTCCGGATTTCCGGGGTTTGCGGGCCACCGTCGAGGGTATGGCGTTCAACTGGCGGCGGGTGGTGCTGAAGGACTATGCCAGTTGCTACACCTGGGTCATGACCGCGCTGGCGCTGCTCGGATACGAGGCCCTCGTTCATGCCTCCATGGGCCCCTACGGCCAGCGGCTGGCTGCCATCCTCGGCATCACCATACCGCTGACCGGCCTGTTCCTCGCCGCCCGCGCCCTGAAGAAATCGAAACTGCTGCTGCCCTGACCGGGCCTCGGTCAGGCGACCCGGAACTGACCGACGGCGCCCGACAACTGCTGCGCCAGCATCGACAGCTCCTGCGCGGCGGTTGACGTCAGCTCGGCCTCCTCGGCCGTCTTCACCGCGACGTCGCGGATCTTGACGATGTTCTTGTTGACCTCCTCGGCGACGGCGCTCTGTTCCTCGGCGGCGCTCGCGATCTGGGTGTTCATTTCCGCCAGCGACCCCACGCGGCCGGTGATGCTCGCCAATGCGGTCCCGGCCTCGCTCGCCTGGGTCATGATCTCCCCGGCCCGGTTGTGACTCTGCTCGATCACCTCGACCGCCGTGCGCGCCCCATTCTGCAAGCGTTCGATGGTGCCCTGAATCTCGCGCGTCGACTGCTGCGTGCGGCTGGCCAGCGTCCGCACCTCGTCGGCGACCACCGCGAAGCCGCGGCCCTGTTCGCCGGCCCGCGCCGCCTCGATGGCGGCATTGAGGGCGAGCAAATTGGTCTGATCGGCGATGCCGCGGATGACGTCCAGCACCGTGCCGATGCTGATGCAGTCGTGCTCGAGCTGCTTGATGACCTGGGCGGCGGAGGTGACTTCGCCGGCCATCGAATTGAAGGTGCCGATGACGCCATCCACGACCTGACGGACGGCCTGCGCCTCCTGGCTCGTCTGGTTCACCGACTCCGAGGTGGAACTGGCATTCTCGGCCACGTGGCCGGCGGTCGCCGTCATCTCGTTCATCGCCGTCGCCACCTGCTCGATCTCGACCTGCTGCTGGTGCACCTCCTTGCGCGAGCGGTCGCTGATCGTCGTCAGACCCTGCGCCGAGGCTGCGACCTGCTGGCTGGTCTCGGCGATCTCGGTCACCGTCTTGCGGATCTTCTTGACGAAGCGGTTGAAGCTGCCGGCCAGCCAGGCCAGTTCGTCGCGCTTGCTGTCGTCGAGCCTGATCGTGAGGTCGCTGGTGCCCTCGGCGATGGCCTGCATATGGATGGCGATTCGCTCGAGCGGCTGGTAGACGCCGGTGTGCATATAGACCGAGGCGGCGAGTGCCACGAGTAGCAGCACGGTCGCGGTGCCGAGCAGCAGGCGGCTGTCGCGTGCGGCCGTGGCGTCGGCCTTGGCGGTCGCGGCGGCGGCCTCTTGCTCGATCAGGTCCGACACCTTCTCCATTTCCGCTTCGAGTGATTTGAAGTTGGCGTCGAAATTGGGCAGGGTCGCGCGCGCCGTGGCCCGATCGCTCGTCGCCACCTTGATGATCGCGCCGGCCGACTGCTCGTATTTCTGCAGGGCTGGTTTCAGGTGATCGAGGGCCTCGCGGAGCGCCGGCGGCAGGTCCAGCGCCTCGTTGGCGGCGATCCGGGCATTGAACTCATCGACGTGGGTGTCGAAGTCGGCCAGGATCTGATCGACGACCGCGGGATCGGCACCGGCATTCCCCGCGTCCAGGGCGCGATAGACGCCGCCCCGCAAGCCCTCGTGCCGCATGTCCGCCTCGAGATGATTGCGTATCGCCTGCGCGGTCGTCTGCAGGTAGGGGATGGTGGCGGACTGCTCGCTCTGCGCGTACAGGCCGATGCCGGCCAGGATCATGGCATTCAAGACGGCGATGCCGCCGCCCAAGAGGATCTTCTGCTTCAGCGTGAGTTCGAAGGCCATAAGAAAATCTCCACGGGTTCTGGGTGGGAACTGAGCAACCTGCGGCTGCTCCCGATCTCTATATCGCCCGCGACCGCTATGACTTTAGCCGGAAGCCGCGGCCGGGTTAAAGTTGCGGCCTTGCCGGGCGATAGAACCATTGGCGCCACTCGAAACGGGCGAGTCGAGTAGCGCGAAGTTACGGGAGACGGGCGGGAATTCGGAACCATGAATGAATCTGTGCAGGCGCAGGGCGACGGGGCGCGGAATCTGTCGCGTTACCTGTCGGTCATGGATCGCATCTCGTACCTGAGCCTGACCGCGCCGACCTTCGACGACCTGCTGGGCGGGGTGCTGGATGAGGTGCTGGTGGCGTTCGCCGCCGATCGCGCCTGGTTTTTGTATCCCTGCGACCCCGAAACGCAGACCTGGGGGCTGCCCATGGAACGCACCCGCCCGGAATGGCCGGGTGTCCATGCGCGCGGCGATCAGTTGCCGACGAGCCCAGAGGTAGCCGAACTGTTCCGCCGAGCCCTGAATGCGGATGGCGCGCTGCAGTACGGCACGGGCACACCCTGGCCGATCCCGCCGGACGTGGCCGAGAAATATCACGTCCAGACGGGAATGGGGATCGCATTGCGGCCGAGACTCGGCAGCCCCTGGCTGATGGGCCTGCACCACTGCGCGCAACCCCGCCTGCACGACACCGACGACTGCCGGATGTTCGCCTCGATCGCCTGGCGTCTCAGCGATGCCCTGAGCAGCATGCTGGCGCTCAAGGACCTGCGGAGCAGCGAAGGCCGCATCCGGACGCTGCTGCTCGAGAAGGAGATGATCCTCGACAACGCCACGGCCGGCATCGTCTATGTCAAGGACCGCGTCATCACTTCCTGCAACCGGTACTTCGGACTGATCCTTGGTTACGAGAGCGGCGAGCTGATCGGTCGATCGACCCTCTTCCTCTATCCGACGCCGGAGGCCTACGCCGCCTTCGGGGAGCGTGCCTACACGGCGATGGGCGAGGGCCGCGTCCACTCCGAGGAAATCCAGTTGCGGCATCGCGACGGAACCCTGCGCTGGGTACAGATGACCGGCCAGGCGGCAGACCGCAGGGCGCCGCACGCCGGCAGTATCTGGTACTGCACCGATGTCACCGAGCGCCGCAAGGCGCAGGAAAATCTGGAACTGGCCGCCGCCGCCTTCGTCAACATGACCGAGGGCGTGATGGTGACCGACACCCACAACCGCATCATTTCCGTGAACCCGGCGTTCACGGCCATCACCGGCTACAGCGAGGCGGAGGCCCTGGGCCGCGATCCGCGATTCCTCTCCGCCGATCGCCATGACCGGGTCTTCTGGCAGAACATGTGGGATGCCGTGACCCGGCGCGGCAGCTGGCGCGGGGAGATCTGGAACCGGCGCAAGGGCGGCGACGTCTACCCCGAGTGGCTCACGATCAGTGTCATTCGCGACGCGGACGGACGCATCAGCCGCCACGTCGGGGTGTTTTCCGACATCACCGAGCAGAAGTCGGCCCAGGAACGCATCCAGCACCTCGCCCATCACGACGCCCTGACCGGCCTGCCGAACCGGGCGCTGCTGATCGATCGCCTGAATCAGGCCCTGCACAAGGCCGGCCGCTCCACGCAGCAGGTCGCGGTGCTGTTTCTCGACCTCGATCACTTCAAGACCATCAACGATTCGCTCGGCCACCCGGTGGGCGACGGCCTGCTGTGCGAGGTCGCCGACCGACTGCGGACCTGTGTCCGGGCCAGTGACACCGTCGCCCGTCTCGGCGGCGACGAGTTCGTGGTCGTGCTGTCGGAGCTCGAAGGCCTGGAGGCCACCGCCCGGGTCGTCGCCCATCTCACCGACGCCATCGCCAGACCGATGACCATCGAAGGCCATCTCCTGCAGGTGACGCCGAGCATCGGCGTGAGCCTCTTCCCCCGCGACGGGCGCGATGTCAGCAGCCTGCTCAAGAATGCCGACAACGCCATGTATCACGCGAAATCGGCGGGCCGCGCGACCTACCGGTTCTTTTCCGAGGAAATGGACGCCCGGGCCCATGAGCGCTTCCGCATCGAAGCCGATCTGCGCCGGGCGCTGGTCAACGACGAGTTCGTACTGCATTACCAGACCCAGGTGGATGCCCTGACCGGGCGGGTGACCGGGGTGGAGGCGCTGATCCGCTGGCAGCACCCCGATCGCGGCCTGCTGTCGCCGGCGACCTTCCTGCCCGTGGCCGAGGACAGCGGTCTGATCGTGCCGCTCGGCGACTGGATCCTGAAAACGGCCTGCCAGCAGGCGCGCGCCTGGAAGGATGCCGGTCACCGGGTGCGGGTGGCGGTGAATCTGTCGGCCAAGCAGTTCAATCAGGGCGGGTTGCTCGAATCGGTGGCGCGTGTACTCGGGGACCTGGAAATGCCGCCCCAGTGTCTGGAGCTTGAATTGACCGAGAGCCTGCTCGTGGAACCGACCGAGCAGACGCTGGCGGTGCTGGTCGGTCTCAACACCATGGGCGTGCGGCTGTCGGTGGACGACTTCGGAACCGGCTACTCGTCGTTGAGCTACCTCAAGCGTTTCCCCTTGAACCAGATCAAGGTCGACAAGAGCTTTGTCCAGGGATTGACCGTGGACAGCAGCGACCGGGCGATCGTCGAGGCGGTGGTGGCCCTGGCGCGGGCACTGGGACTCGCCACCATCGCCGAGGGCGTGGAAACAGCGACTCAGGCCGACATCCTGCGGCAGATCGGCTGCGACACCCTGCAGGGCTATTTCTTCTGTCGGCCGGCACCCGCAGCGGATATCCTGAAACATCTCACTGCCGGCATCTGAGCCGGCCGCCGGAAAAAAACGAGGGGGCGCGCGGCCCCCTCGGGTTTGACCATCGGGCTGCCGTGATCAGAACAGGCCGGTGATGGCACCGTTCTCGTCGATGTCGATCTTTTCCGCCGACGGCACCTTCGGCAGGCCCGGCATGGTCATCATGTCGCCGCAGATGGCGACCACGAAGCCGGCACCGTTCGAGAGCCGCACCTCACGCACGTTGAGGGTGTGGCCGGTGGGGGCGCCGCGGACATTGGCATCGGCGGTCAGCGACATCTGGGTTTTGGCCATGCACACCGGGAAGTGGCCGTAGTCACGGGTCCATTCCTCGAGCTGCTTGCGCGCCGTTTCGGCGAAGGTGACCTGGCCGGCGCCGTAGATCTTCGTGGCGATGGTCCTGATCTTGTCGGCGAGCGGGATGCCGTCCTCGTACACGAACGTGTGCCGGGCGGTCGATTTCTCGATCACGCCGACCACGGCCCGCGCCAGATCCTCGGCGCCGGCGCCGCCGGCCGCCCAGTGGCGGGCGACGACGAAATGCCCGCCCAGCGACTCGATCCGGTCCTTGAGCAGCCTGATCTCGGCGTCGGTGTCGAAGGTGAAGTGGTTGACCGACACGATGCAGGGCAGACCGTAGTGGTCGCGGATGTTGGTCAGGTGCTTCTCGATGTTGACCATGCCCTTGGCCAGGGCGTCGAGATTCTCCTTGTTGAGGTCCTCCTTCTTGACGCCGCCGTGGAACTTGAGCGCCCGGATGGTGGCGACCAGCACGATGGCCGCCGGGTTCAGGCCGGCCATGCGGCACTTGATGTCGATGAACTTCTCGGCGCCCAGATCGGCGCCGAAACCGGCCTCGGTGACGCAATAATCGGCGAGCTTGAGCGCCGTCTTGGTGGCGGTGACGCTGTTGCAGCCGTGGGCGATGTTGGCGAACGGACCGCCGTGGATGAAGGCGGGGTTGTTCTCCAGGGTCTGGACCAGGTTCGGCTTGATGGCGTCCTTGAGCACCGTGGCCATGGCCCCGTGGGCCTTGAGGTCGCGGGCGTAGACGGGCTTCTTGTCGCCCTGGCTGTAGCCGATGACGATGCGCCCGAGGCGTTCCTTCAGGTCCTTCATCGAGGTGGCGAGACAGAGGATGGCCATGATCTCGGAGGCGACGACGATGTCGTAGCCGTCCTCGCGGACGAAGCCGTTGGCGGTGCCACCCAGGCCGATGACGATCTTGCGCAGCGCGCGGTCGTTCATGTCGACCACGCGCTTCCACTGGATGAGGCGCGGGTCGATGCGCAGGTCGTTGCCGTGGTTGATGTGGTTGTCGATCATCGCCGACAGCAGGTTGTGCGCGGCGCCTATGGCGTGGAAGTCGCCGGTGAAGTGCAGGTTGATGTCCTCCATGGGAACCACCTGGGCGTAACCGCCGCCGGCGGCGCCGCCCTTGACCCCGAACACCGGCCCCAGTGACGGCTCGCGCAGGCAGATGATGGCCTTCTTGCCGATCCGGTTGAGTGCGTCGCCGAGGCCCACGGTGGTCGTGGTTTTGCCCTCGCCGGCCGGTGTCGGGCTGATGGCCGTCACCAGGATCAGCTTGCCGTCCGGGCGGCTCTGGATCTCGTTCATGAAGTCGAGCGACAGCTTGGCCTTGTAGTGGCCATAGGGCTCCAGGTACTTCGCATCGATCCCGAGCTTGGCCTGGGCCAGCTCGATGATCGGCTTCATGGTGGCTTTTTGTGCAATCTCGATGTCGGACAGCATGGTGGGAACACTCCTCTCAATGGTTCTTGTGGGCTCGTTTCAACCGGGCCGGGTCGCCGCCAGCGCGTCCCGCCCGCCCCGTTTTCCGCCGGCCGCGGCGAAAAGGCGGCTAGTGTAGCGTCAAGCCGGTTGCCGGAAAACCGGCGCCCGCGCCAGTTCGACCGGCCCCGTCAATCGGCTTCTGCCGGCGGCCGCTTGGCCACCAGGACCCCGGCACAGCAGATCAGGATTGCGCCAAGCATGGCCAGGGCGTCGGGCCTCTCGCCCCAGAGCCACCAGCCGATGAGGGCGGCGAACACGATGGTCGAATAATTGATGGTGCCGACCTTGGCCGCCGGCGCCGAGGCATAGCTGTAGGTGAGCAGCAGCTGGCCCACGGTTGCGAACATCCCGGCGGCGGCCATGTAGCCGAGCGCCGCCAGCGGCGGCGTCCGCCAGGCCCAGAGGAGCGGCACGACGGAAACGAGGGTGCCGATCAGGGCGAAGTAGGCAACGATGCGGTAGGTCGGCTCGGTATCGCCCATGCGGCGGATGTTGAGCATGGCCACGGCCGCCAGGATCGCCGAGACCACGCCGACCGGGGCGGCGGCCGACCAGATCGACCCCCCGGGCTTGAGGATCAGGGCGATGCCGGCCAAGCCGACGAACACCGCCGCCAGCGTTTTCGGCGCCAGAGGTTCCTTCAGCCACAGGGCGGCGAGGATGGCGGTGAAGAGGGGCGAGCTGAAATTGAGCAGTACCGCCTCCGCCAGGTTCATGTGGGCGATGGCGAAAAAGAAGCAGTACATGGCCGCCAGGCCGAACAGCGAGCGGCCGAGGTGCGCCGGCAGGCGGCGCGTGGCCAGGAACCCCGGTCCGCGCCGCAACAGGCCGGGCACCAGAAAGGCGAGACCGAAGGCATTGCGCAGGAACACCACCATCTCGTTGCCGAGGAGCGGGGCGGCCGATTTCACCGCCGCGCCCATCGCCGCCATCATCAGCGAGGCGCCGAGCGCGGTCCAGACACTGCGCGCGGGGATATGGTCGTTCATGGTGAGGGGGCTATGTTATGCGATCGCCGGCCACCGACGATCGGTCCGCGTTTCGCGTTGAGAAAAACGGGGAGGTTTGGTAGCTTCGCCGGCAGTGGTTTCGCCCCGCGCACTCGACCCGCGCCGCACATTGAGACAGGTTCATTCATGGCCGACACGAGGTTCATATTCATCACCGGCGGCGTGGTTTCCTCGCTCGGCAAGGGTATCGCCTCCGCCTCGCTGGGGGCCATCCTGGAGGCGCGGGGCCTGAAGGTCGCCCTGATCAAGCTCGACCCGTACATCAACGTCGATCCGGGCACCATGAGTCCCTACCAGCACGGCGAGGTGTTCGTGACCGACGACGGCGCCGAGACCGATCTGGACCTCGGCCATTACGAGCGATTTGTCCGTTGCCGCACCAGCCGCGCCAGCAACTACACCACCGGCCGCATCTATGAAAACGTCATCCGCAAGGAGCGCCGCGGCGATTACCTGGGCGGCACGGTGCAGGTGATCCCGCATATCACCGACGAGATCAAGCGCTGCATCGTCGAGGGCGCCGGCGACGCCGAAGTCGCCATGATCGAGATCGGTGGCACGGTCGGCGACATCGAATCGCTGCCGTTCCTCGAGGCCATCCGGCAGATGCGCGTCGAACTTGGCGCCCAGCGCGCGATCTTCATCCACCTGACCCTGGTCCCCTACATCGCCTCGGCCGGCGAGGTGAAGACCAAACCCACCCAGCACTCGGTGAAGGAGCTGCGCTCGATCGGCATCCAGCCCGACGTCCTGCTGTGCCGCGGCGACCGGCCGCTGCCGGAATCGGAGCGGCGCAAGATCGCGCTGTTCACCAACGTCGAGCAGCGGGCCGTCATTTCGGCGATCGACGTCGACAGCATCTACAAGATCCCCCTCATCCTCCAGCAGCAGGGCCTGGACGGCATCGTCTGCGAGAAACTGGGGCTGGCGGCCGCGCCCGCCGACCTCGGCGAATGGCTCAGGGTCATCGATGCCATGGAGCACCCCTCCGCCGAGGTGCGTATCGCCATGGTCGGCAAGTACGTGCACCTGACCGACTCCTACAAGTCGCTGACCGAGGCCATCGTCCACGCCGGTATCCACACCCGGGCGCGGCCGGTCATCCGCTACATCGATTCCGAGGAGATCGAGCGCGACGGCACAGATTGCCTCGACGGCATGGATGCGATCCTGGTTCCCGGCGGCTTCGGCCGGCGCGGCATCGAGGGCAAGATCGCGGCCGTGCGCCATGCCCGCGAGCGCGGCGTGCCGTATCTCGGCATTTGCCTCGGCATGCAGGTCGCGGTTATCGAGTTCGCGCGACACCGGGCCGGCCTGGCCGGCGCCCACAGCACCGAATTCAACCGCGACACGCCGCACCCCGTTATCGCCCTGATCACGGAATGGCAGGCGGTGGACGGCAGTGTGCAGCGGCGCAGCGAGGCGTCGGACCTGGGCGGCACCATGCGCCTCGGTGCCCAGCCGTGCCACCTCGCCGCGGGCAGTCTGGCCCGCGAGGTCTATGGCGCCGACGTCGTGCAGGAGCGCCACCGCCACCGCTACGAGTTCAACAACACCTATTTGAATGACCTGGTCCGTGCCGGGTTGCGCGTCTCCGGCCGCTCGGCCGACGGTTCGCTGGTCGAGATGGTCGAGATCCCGTCGCATCCGTGGTTCATCGGCTGCCAGTTCCATCCCGAGTTCACGTCGACGCCGCGCGACGGCCATCCGCTGTTCTCGGGCTTCCTGCGTGCGGCGCTGGCGCATCGGGCGCAGAGCGCGCGCACGCCGATCCTCAAAGATGCGGTTGTGTAATTTCGAGGCGGGGGGCGACCGGCCCTTGTTCCTGATCGCCGGGCCGTGCGTCATCGAGAGCGAGGCACTGGTCATGGAGGTCGCGGGCCGGCTCAAGGAGCTCACGGCGGGGCTCGGCATCCCCTTCATCTTCAAGGCCTCCTACGACAAGGCGAACCGGACCTCACGGGCGAGCTTTCGCGGCCCCGGGCTGGAAGCGGGCCTGGCGATACTGGAGCGGGTCCGGGAGCGGATCGGCGTGCCGGTGCTGACCGATGTGCACGAGGGTACGCCACTCGGCGAGGTGGCGGCCGTGGTCGACGTGCTGCAGACGCCGGCGTTCCTCTGCCGGCAGACCGACTTCATCCAGGCAGTGGCCAGTCAGGGCCGGCCGGTCAACATCAAAAAGGGCCAGTTCCTGGCGCCGTGGGACATGGCGAACGTGGTCGAGAAGGCCCGGGCCGCCGGCAACGAAGAGATCATGGTCTGCGAGCGCGGTGTGTCCTTCGGCTACAATAACCTTGTCGCCGATATGCGCTCGCTGGTGGCCATGCGCGCGACCGGTTGCCCGGTGGTGTTCGATGCGACGCATTCCGTGCAGATGCCCGGCGGTCGCGGGGCGTCCTCCGGCGGCCAGCGCGAGTATGTGGCGCCACTGGCCCGCGCCGCGGTCGCCGTCGGGGTGGCGGGGGTGTTCATGGAGACGCACCCGCGTCCGGACGAGGCGCTGAGCGATGGCCCGAACTCGGTGCCGCTCGCCGATGTCCCGGCCTTGCTCGAGACCCTCAAGGCGCTCGACTCGACCGTCAAGTCGCAACGATAAGGGAACATCGAAATAGTGATGCCGCAAATGCTCGCGTCATTCCGGCGAAGGCCGGAATCCAGTGAAAACAGGCAACTACTGGATGCCGGCGTGCGCCGGCATGACGGCAGGTGGACTTGTTCAGAAGTTCCTTAAGACTTATCGAGGGGAGGGGGAATCATGTCGAAGATAAAGAACGTATATGCCCGCGAAATCCTGGATTCGCGCGGCAATCCGACGGTGCAAGCCGAGGTCACCACTGCGAAGGGCGCGATCGGCATCGCCGCCGTGCCGTCCGGCGCCTCGACCGGCGAGCGCGAGGCCATCGAACTCCGCGACGGCGATACTAAGCGTTATCTCGGCAAGGGCGTGCTCAAGGCCGTCGACAACGTCAACGGCGAGATCAGGGAGGCCCTGAAGGGCATGAAGGTCGACGACCAGGCCGGCATCGACAAGACCATGATCAAACTCGACGGCACACCGACCAAGGGCCGCCTGGGCGCCAACGCCATCCTCGCGGTGTCGATGGCGGCGGCCCGCGCCGCTGCCGCCGAGAAGGGTCTGCCGCTCTACGCCTATCTCGGCAAGGGCCCCTACAAGATGCCGGTGCCGATGATGAACATCATCAACGGCGGCGCGCATGCCGACAACAGCGTCGACATGCAGGAGTTCATGATCCTGCCGGTCGGCGCCCCGTCCCTGCGCGAGGCGGTGCGCTGGGGCGCCGAGGTCTTCCATGCGCTGAAGAAGGTCCTGCACGACCGTGGCCTGTCCACCACCGTCGGCGACGAGGGCGGCTTCGCGCCGAACCTGCCGTCGAACGAGGCTGCTATCGAGGTGGTGCTGGAGGCGATCGGCAAGGCCGGCTACAAGGCCGGTCGCCAGATCGTGCTCGGCCTCGATGTCGCCAGTTCGGAGTTCTATCGGGACGGCAAGTACCACCTCGAGTCGGAGAACCGCAGCCTGAGCAGCGCCGAGTTCGCCGATCTGCTGGCCGACTGGTGCAGGAAGTATCCGATCATCACCATCGAGGACGGCCAGGACCAGAACGACTGGGAAGGGTGGGCCGGTCTGACGAAGAAGATCGGCCGCAAGGTGCAACTGGTCGGCGACGACCTGTTCGTGACCAATACCCGCATCCTCAAGGAGGGCATCGAGAAGAAGGTTGCCAACTCGATCCTGATCAAGGTGAATCAGATCGGCACGCTCACCGAAACCCTGGCGGCGATCCGGATGGCGAAGAAGGCCGGCTACACGGCGGTGGTGTCGCACCGCTCCGGCGAGACCGAGGACACCACCATCGCCGATCTGGCTGTCGCGACCTCCTGCGGTCAGATCAAGACCGGATCGCTGTCGCGGTCGGATCGGGTGGCCAAGTACAATCGGCTGATCGCCATCGAGGACGAGCTCGGCAGGCGCGCCAGCTACCCGGGCCGCAAGGCGTTTTACAACCTGTGAGTCGATGACCCCGGCCGGTGCCCGCCGCCATGTCCGGCAGTGCGGTCGCTCGCGACGGCCATGAAGGCCCTGCGGCTGCTGCTGTTGCTGCTGTTGATCGCCCTGCAGGCGAAGCTGTGGCTTGGCGACGGCGGCGTGCTGGACCTGTGGGAGCTTGAACGGCAGATTGAGGCGCAGGACCGGGAGAACGCCGAGCTGCGTGAGCGCAACCAGTCGCTCGACGCCGAGGTGCGCGACCTCAAGGAGGGCGTCGACGCCATCGAGGAGCGGGCCCGATCCGAGATGGGCATGATCCGGGAAGGCGAGATCTTCTATCAAATCATCGACGCGCCGGTCGCCGGCCAGGAGCAGGCATCATCGAATCGCAACGCTACTGGGCGGTAATTCCCGCCGCCGGGGTGGGTACGCGGATGGGTGCGGAGCTGCCCAAGCAGTACCTCAGGATCCTCGGGCGCACGGTCATCGAACACACCATCGGCCGGTTCCTGAACCACCCCCGGATCGGCGGCGTGGTGGTGGCACTCGCTGTTGGCGATCCGTACTGGGAGGAGTTGCCGGTGTCGCGCAACGACCGCGTATACCGGGTCGATGGCGGCGCCGAACGCTGCCACTCGGTTCGCAACGCCCTGGCATTCCTTGCCGGTGGCATGGCCGCTGCCGGGGACTGGGTGCTGGTTCACGACGCCGCCCGGCCGTGCCTGCGTCACGCCGACATCGAGCGGATGCTGGCGCGCATTGGCAGTGACGAGGCAGGCGGCATCCTGGCGGTGCCGGTGCGCGACACCATGAAGCGCGCCGGCGAGCGGGGACAGATCGTCGAGACCGTCGATCGGCGGCGGTTGTGGCACGCGCTGACGCCGCAGATGTTCCGCCTCGGGGTGCTGGCGGCGGCGATCGATGGCGCCCTCGACGCCGGCGTCGCGGTGACCGACGAGGCGCAGGCGATGGAGATGACGGGCTGCGCACCCCTTCTGGTCGAAGGGCACGCCGACAATCTGAAGATTACGCAAGCGCAGGACCTGAAGCTCGCCGAGCTCTTCCTGCGCCAGCAGCAGGAGGAGATCCGATGCGGATAGGTCAAGGCTTCGACGCGCACCGGTTCGCGCCCGGCCGGCGGCTGGTGCTCGGCGGCGTTGAGATCCCGTACGAACAAGGTATGGAGGCGCACTCGGACGGCGACGTCCTGATCCACGCCCTCTGCGACGCCCTGCTCGGTGCCGCGGCGCTCGGCGATATCGGCCGGCATTTCCCGGACACCGCCGGCGAGTACCGGAACATAGACAGCCGCATCCTGCTCCGCCGCGTGGTGGAGCTGCTGCGCGAGCGCGGCCACGACATCGTCAATGTCGATGCAACCGTCATCGCCCAGCAGCCGAAGCTCGCGCCCCACATCGCCGGCATGCGCGCCATCCTGGCCGCCGACATGGGCGTCGCCGTCGACGTCGTTAACGTGAAGGCAACCACCACGGAGAAGATGGGGTTCACCGGCCGCGGCGAAGGCATCGCCGCCCAGGCCGTCGTTCTCCTCGGCGAGACCGCGCGGTGAGGTGGTGGTCGTGGCCTGTGGTGGTCCTTGCCGCGGGCGCGGTCCTGGCGGGCTGCACGGTGCCGCTTGCGACCGTGAAACCGGAGCCGGAGCGGCCGGCACGGGTGGCGGACGATGAGGACGATGACCGACCGGTCGCCGTGCGCGTCTATTACGCCACCGACCGCAAGGCCAGCCTGCTCGCCGAGGCCGATGAGATTTACGGCGGCGAGCGCGGCGACCTCGCGCTCGGGGTGTGCGACCTCGCGGCGCCCGCGGAACGCCTGATCGACCCGGATTCGAAGAACCGGTTCACGATAGAGGCGCTGACCGATCGCCTTGACCGCCTCACGCTGCGCGCGGTGCAGCCGCTGCCGCGCACCGACTTCTTCGCCCGCCTGCAGCTCGATGTCCAGGCGGCGCCGCGCAACGACGCCTTCGTCTTCATACACGGCTACAACGTCCCGTTCGCGGCTGCCGCCCGCCGCGCCGCGCAGATCGCCCACGACATGGGCTTCGATGGCGTGCCGGTGCTGTACAGCTGGCCGTCGCGCGGCAAGCTCGTCGACTACACCGTCGACGAGAACAACGTCGAGTGGACGGTGCCGCACCTCGCGCGCTTCCTCGCCGATCTGGCGGTCCAGTCGGGCGCCGAGCGCCTGCATCTCGTCGCCCACAGCATGGGGACACGCGCCCTGGCCGGGGCATTACGCGACCTCGCCGCCGCCCGCCCCGGCGAAAGGCCGTTCGCCGAGGTCGTGCTGGCAGCGCCCGACATCGACGCCGAGGTGTTCCGCCGCGACGTGGTGCCGCGCCTGCTCGCCATTGCCCGTCACATCACCCTGTACGCATCGTCCGAGGACGATGCACTAACGGCCTCGCGCAAGGTGCATGGCTATCTGCGCGCCGGCGAATCCGGCGACGGCCTGCTGGTGATGGCCGGGATCGATACCGTCGATGCCTCGACGGTCGGCGCCTCGGGCCTCGGTCATTCGTATTACGGCGACAGTCGCCAGGTAATCATGGATCTGCGCCGGCTGCTGATGAGCGGCGAAAGCGTATCCGAGCGTGACCTGCTGCCGCTCGACCATGCCGGTGGCACCTACTGGACCTTCCCGGAGGATTGAGAACATGACCGAACACTTCCCCCTGCTGGTGGCGGGCGCGACGACGACGGGCGGCAAGCTGGAGGTGCGTTCGCCCTGGGACGAGTCGCTGATCGCGACGGTGGACACGGCCGATGCGGCCGCGATCGAGCAGGCGCTGGCGACCGCTCAGTCGCTGTTCCGCGATCGCAACCGGTGGCTCACGCCAGCCCGGCGCATCGAGGTCCTCGATCGCGTGGCGCAGATCATGGCCGGACGCGCCGAGGAACTGGCGCAGGCCGCGGCCCGCGAGGGCGGCAAGCCGCTCATCGATTCGCGCATCGAGGTTACCCGCGCCATCGACGGCGTCAGGCTCTGCATCCAGACGTTGCGGACCGAGGGTGGCCAGGTGGTGCCGACCCGAGTCAATGCCGCGTCGCTGAACCGCATCGCCTTCACGCAGCGCGAACCCGTTGGCGTGGCCGTGGCGGTCAGCGCCTTCAATCACCCGCTCAACCTCACCGTGCATCAGGTGGCACCCGCCGTCGCCGCCGGCTGCCCCGTCATCATCAAGCCGGCCGAGGACACGCCCCTGTCCTGTTGCCGCTTCCTGCAGATGCTCGAGGAAGCGGGCCTGCCCGCGGGCTGGGCGCAGGCGCTGACGGTCAAGGACCTGGCGCTCGCCGAGAAACTGGTCACCGATCCACGAGTCGCCTTCTTCAGCTTCATCGGCAGCGCCCGGGTCGGCTGGATGCTGCGCGCCAGGCTTGCCGCCGGCACCCGCTGCGCGCTCGAGCACGGTGGCGTCGCGCCGGTCATTGTCGCCGCCGATGCCGACCTCGACGTTGCCCTGCCACCGCTCGCCAAGGGCGGCTTCTACCACGCCGGCCAGGTGTGCGTGTCGGTGCAGCGGATATACGCCCACGAAAGCATCGCCGGGCGGCTGGCCGATGGTCTGGCGGTGATCGCCGATAGGCTCAAGACCGGTGACCCGCTGGACCCGGCGACCGAGGTCGGACCGTTCATCCGCCGCGCCGAGCGCGAGCGGGTCGCGCTCTGGGTCGAGGAGGCCATCGCCGGCGGCGCCCGGCTGCTTGCCGGCGGGCGGCGGCTGGGCGAGTCCTGCTACGCGCCGACCGTGCTCTACGATCCCCCGGCCGCGGCCAGGGTCAGCACGCAGGAGGTCTTCGGGCCGGTGGTCTGTGTCTATCCGTATCGCGACCTCGACGAGGCCATCGCCCGGGCCAACAGCCTCCCGTTCGCCTTCCAGGCGGCGGTGTTCACACGCGATCTCGACACCGCGCTCGCCGTTTACAACCGGCTCGACGCTTCGGCGGTCATGGTCAACGATCACACCGCCTTCCGGGTCGACTGGATGCCGTTTGCCGGCCTCAGGCAATCCGGCCTCGGGGTCAGTGGCATCCAGTACACGATCCGCGACATGCAGGTGGAAAAGTTGCTGGTGATGCGATCGCCTACAATCATCTGATGCCGCCGAGCGGAGTGCCGCGGCCGCAATCGTCGGGGGGCGCATGACGGAAATGTTCGGGCAGCTCGATCGCTTCCTCCTCGGGGTGCTGGAGGTGGTGTCGGCGGCGATTCTCCTGGTTCTCGGCTCGGGCCTGATCGCGATCGTGGTGATGTACTTCCTCGACGTCACCCAGACCAGGCAGGCCGTGCGCCGCAATTATCCGGTCATCGGCCGGTTCCGTTACCTGTTCGAACACCTGGGGGAGTTTTTCCGCCAGTACTTCTTCGCCATGGACCGCGAGGAACTGCCCTTCAACCGCGCCCAGCGTTCCTGGTGCTACCGCGCCGCCAAGCACGTCGATACCACGGTTGCCTTCGGTTCCACCCGTGACCTGCGCATCCCCGGGACCGTGATCTTTTCCAACTGCCCGTTCCCGACCCTGAGCGAGGACGCGGTCGAGGCCGAGCCGATGGTCATCGGCCCGCATTGCGCCAAACCTTACCTGGCGCCGTCGGTGTTCAACATCTCCGGCATGAGCTACGGCGCCATCTCCCGGCCGGCGATCCTGGCCCTGTCGCGCGGCGCCAAAGCGACCGGCCTCTGGATGAACACCGGTGAAGGAGGGCTGTCGCCCTACCACCTCGAGGGCGGTGGCGACATCGTGTTCCAGATCGGAACCGCCAAGTACGGGGTCCGCGATCTGGAAGGCAATCTCGATGACGGCAAGCTGCGCCAGATTGCGGCCCACGAGCAGGTGCGGATGATCGAGATCAAGCTGTCGCAGGGCGCCAAGCCCGGCAAGGGCGGCATCCTGCCCGGCGCCAAGGTGACGCCCGAGATCGCCGCAATCCGCGGCATCCGCGTCGGTGAGGATTCCATCAGTCCCAACCGGCACATCGACGTCAGCAGCAACGAGGACCTGCTCGACATGATCGAGCGCGTGCGTTCGGTGTCCGGCAAGCCGGTGGGGTTCAAGGCCGTGATCGGCTCGCCCGAATGGCTCGACTCGCTGTTCGAGGAGGTCAACTGGCGGGGCATCGAGAGCGCCCCGGACTTCATCACCGTCGACAGCGCCGAGGGCGGCACTGGTGCCGCGCCGCTGCCGCTCATAGACGACATGGGTTTGCCGCTGCGCGAAAGCCTGGCGATGCTGGTCGACAAGCTGGTCGAACACGGCCTGCGCGATCGGGTGCGGGTGATAGCGTCGGGCAAGCTGGTGACGCCGGCCGACGTCGCCTGGGCGCTGTGCGTGGGCGCGGATTTCGCGGTCTCGGCGCGCGGCTTCATGTTCGCGCTCGGCTGCATCCAGGCGCTACAGTGCAACAAAAACACCTGTCCGACCGGGATTACGACGCACAATCTGAAACTGCAGCGGGGGTTGGACCCGGCGGACAAGGCGGTGCGGGTCGCCAACTACGCGCACACCATGGTCCACGAGGTCGGGATGATTGCCCACTCCTGCGGGGTGCGCGAGCCACGCCAATTGAACCGCCGGCACGCCCGCATCGTAATGCCGAACGGCCTGTCGGTGCCGCTGGCGGAGCTTTATCCGGCGGTCATCCCGCGGCACCCGTCCGAGGCGGCGAGCTGACTTTCGGCTGGGCCGGCCCCGGCGACATGGATGCGGTCGCGGCCGGCGTTCTTGGCGCTGTAGCAGGCACTGTCGGCGGCGGCGAGCAGCCGCGGCAGGTCGTGATCGCCAGGCGCGATCTCGACCAGGCCGATACTGGCGCCGACGCGCAGGTCCTGCCCCTCCCAGGCGAGCGTGTAATCGGCGATGCGCCGGCGCAGGCCTTCGGCGATGCCTATGGCCTTCTCCATCGGGCAGCTGTACAGGAGCGCCACGAACTCGTCGCCGCCGATGCGGGCGACGGTATCGGCCTCGCGCACGCGGCCCTTCAGCAACCCGGCGATGTCCCGGAGCAGTTCGTCGCCGGCGGTATGCCCGCAGGTGTCATTGACGGCCTTGAAGCGATCCAGATCGATGTAGCAGAGGACGTGGCGGCGGCCGGTGCGTGCGCCGTGCTCGGTCATGCGCCTCAGACGCGTCTCGAACTCGCGCCGGTTGATGAGGCCGGTGAGCGGGTCGTGGCTCGCCAGCCAGTTGAGGCGGGATTGCAGCTCACGCTTTTCGGTGACGTCGCGGAAGATGAGCGCGGCGCCGGCGAAACGGCCGCGACCGTCGTGGATCGGCGTGGCGAGGTGCTCGATCGCGCACTCGGCGCCGTCGCGGCGCATCAGGGTCGCGTGTTCATCGCCGGTGACGATGCGCTCGGTGATCAGGCACTGTTCGGCCGGGTTGGCGAGACCGTTCGCCGCTGCGTACTGCCCGAGCCGGAAGACGCTCGACAACGGCTGCCCGGCGGCTTCGCGCTGATTCCATCCGGTAAGGACCTCGGCCACCGGGTTCATGTAGTCGATGAAACCCTGATGGTCGGTGGTGATCACGCCTTCGCCGAGCGCCTGCAGGGTGCTGAAGGCGCGGTCTTTTTCGCGCAGGGCCGTGCGCTGGGCCCGCATCCCGGCATCGACGTCGTCGCGCAGGCGGTCGATGTCGGCCCGCTGGGCGAGATTTTCGGCGGCCAAATCGCGGCCGACCTGCATGTGGTCGTGCGCGAGGCTGGTGTAGGCGCTCATTTCCTGGCCGATCCGTTCGGCGATCAGCCAGGCGATCAACCCGGTCGCAGCGATCAGGATCGGCAGGTCGGCGTTGGCCTGGACCAGCAGGACCACCATCGGCGGCACCAGTGCCGCCACCAGGAACAGGGCGAGGTTACGACGCGTGTCGCAGAGCAGGGCCGCGGCCGAGGAGACTGCCAGCAGCAGGGCGATGACGGGCATCCCGGTCTCGCCGGCAGGCATTCGGGCGATGAAGAGGGCGATGCCGGCGCCCCAGACCATGCCGTCGATGGTGACGAAGAAGCCGTCGATCAGCGGCCTTGCGGCCGGGCGGGCGAGATCGTCGCGGCCGAGGACCACGAGCCGCAGCCCGTTATGGAGTCCGATGAAGGCCAGCCACGGCAGCGTCAGGTAGTGGGGGAGCAGCGCCCACGATTGCACAACCAGGATCGTGGCGATAAGCGATTGCAGGGCTGACCACAGCGGCAGGCGCTTCGGTATGGCGGCGATTCGTGTGGGCGGGCTGATGACGGTGCCGTCGCGGTGCGTCGCGCGCCGGTGATTGACCGCCGTCGGCTCGGCGTGAATGTTGGTAATCATCTTCTCGTTGATCCTCTGACTCATTGATTTTGTTGAGCGGCAAACGCGCAACGCCACCCTTTGATGACAAGGGTAGCGAGTTCAACGGGAAAAGGGGAAACGCGGTTGTGAATGCAGTCACAGTGTCCGGCCGGTCACCGTGATCGCATTCACAGGGCAGATTGCGGCGGCCTCTGCCGGCAACCTGCCGCGCCGCCGTCAGCGGCGCTGGCGGCGGCGGGCGGCGATGCGCATGCGCAGGGCGTTGAGCTTGATGAAACCCTCGGCGTCCTTCTGGTCGTAGGCGCCCTTGTCGTCCTCGAAGGTGGCGATGCCCGGATCGAACAGGCTGTCGGTGGCCGATTTGCGGCCGACCACGATGACGTTGCCCTTGTAGAGTTTCAGCCGCACGACGCCGTTCACGCTGCTCTGCGAATGATCGATCATCCGCTGCAGCATCTGCCGCTCGGGGCTGAACCAGTAACCGTTATAGATGAGGGTGGCGTAGCGTGGCATGACCTCATCCTTGAGGTGCGCGACCTCGCGGTCCAGCGTCAGCGACTCGATGGCACGATGGGCCTTGAGCAGGATGGTGCCGCCCGGCGTCTCGTAGCACCCGCGCGACTTCATGCCGACGTAGCGGTTCTCGACCAGATCGAGCCGGCCGATGCCGTTCCTGCCGCCGAGGTCGTTGAGGCGGGCAAGGAGCTTCGCCGGCGACAGGCGTTTGCCGTCGATGGCCACCGGATCGCCTTGCGCGAAGGTGATTTCGATGTTGGTCGGGCGGTTGGGGGCCCGTTCCGGCGACACCGTCCAGCGCCACATCGATTCCTCGCACTCGACCCACGGGTCTTCGAGCACCGCACCCTCGTAGGAGATGTGCAGCAGGTTGGCGTCCATGGAGTAGGGCGATTTCCGGCCGCGTTTCATCTCCACCGGGATACCGTGCGTCTCGGCATAGGCCAGCAGCTTCTCGCGCGAGCTGAGATCCCACTCCCGCCACGGCGCGATCACCTTGATGTCCGGCTTCAGGGCGTAGGCGCCGAGTTCGAAGCGCACCTGATCATTGCCCTTGCCGGTGGCGCCGTGGGCCACGGCGTCGGCCCCGGTCTCGATCGCGATTTCGACCAGGCGTTTGGCAATCAGCGGCCGGGCGATGGAGGTGCCGAGCAGATATTCGCCCTCGTAAATCGTGTTGGCGCGGAACATCGGGAAGACGAAGTCGCGGACGAATTCCTCCTTGAGATCATCGATGTAGATCTCCTTCACGCCCATCTGCCGCGCCTTGCGCCGGGCCGGTTCGAGTTCCTCGCCCTGGCCGATGTCGGCGGTGAAGGTCACCACCTCGCACGCATACTGCTCCTTGAGCCACTTGAGGATGACAGAGGTGTCGAGTCCCCCGGAGTAGGCGAGTACGACTTTCCTGATCTTGCTGGCGGCCATGGGCGGGCTCCGGATGTTGTCGGTTGGCAATGGGCGCGCATTGTGCCCGCCGGGTTTTGCCCCGTCCAGTCAGCCCGCCAGCGCTGCGTTGAGCCGGTCGAGGAAGGCCTCCGGCTGTTCGGTGTGCGGCCAGTGGCCGGCGCCGGGGACCGTGGCGATCCGGTGTTCCGGGAACAGGGCGGCGATGGCCGGGTGGTGTCGCGGCGTTATTGCCAGCGACTGCTCGCCGCGCAGGAAGATGGCAAATCCGGGGTAGCGGTGGCCGGCGGGCGGAGCAGGGAATCCCATGATCGCAGCCATGTTGCGGCGTATGACTTCGAGGTTGACGCGCCAGCGAAACGCACCACCTTCGTTGACGAGGTTATGCAGCAGAAACTGGCGGACGACCGTGTCCGGGATCGCCGCCGTCAGGCGGTGGTCGGCTTCCTGGCGACTGCTGAGGGTTGCGAGCGGCAGGGCCAGCATGGCGTCGATGTACGGCGTATAGCGGTCCGGATACGGGACGGGGGCGATATCGACGACGACCAGCCGCTCGACCCGTTCAGGTCGGTGCAGGGCCAGCCACATCGCCACCTTGCCGCCCATGCTGTGGCCGACGACGATCGCGCGGTCGAGACCCAGCTCGTCCTGCAGGGTGGCGACATCGGCCGCCATCGCCGGGTAGGTCATCGTCTCGGCGTGCGGCGAATTGCCATGGTTGCGGAGGTCGACGGAATGGACCCGATACCGGTCCTGGAGCCTTCGGGCCACTCCCTGCCAGTTGCGGGACGAACCGAACAGGCCGGGCAGGATCAGCACCGCCGGCCCCGTCTCCCCGAACCGGCGGCTGGCCAGCGGCACAGGCCGATTATCGCTAATTTCGTTAGGCAGAATTCCCTCCCTCAAGTTAGGACAAAGGTCAGTCGATATCAATAATCGCAAGGCGTTGTGAGCGCTTGCGGCATGAGTCGTACAACCAACATCAAACGGCACTGCGGAGTGCGGACATGAACATCAAAACGAAATTGACCTGGGTGACTACTCTACTCGGAATCCTGCCGGCGCTGCTCATGAGCGTGGTGGTCGGCACGACGGCCATCGACAGGGGCGAGGAAGTGGTTGCCAGGATGGCGGCCGAACACAATGTGGCGCCGCAGGCGCATGTCGATTCGTATAAATCGGCGCTGGCCAGCAGCATCCTGCAATCCTCGGTACTGACCGTGGCCCTGCTGCTCGTCGGCGGCGGCTTCATCGGGTACTGGTACGCGCGGTTCGTCATCAAGCCGGTCGTCGATCTGACCGAGGTGTCCAAACAGATGGCCGACGACCTGTGCAAGGGCAAGGGTGACCTGTCCAAGCGCCTCGACGAGTCCGGCAGCGACGAGGTCGCGGCGCTGGCCAAGTCCTTCAACACCTGGATCGAGAGTTCGCAGATCCTCATCAACAAGATCAGTGATACCCAGAAGCGGGTCGCCGGCGTTTCCGAGGAAATCCATTCGCTGTCCGGTCACACCTCCGGCGGCCTGTCGCGGCAGCAGACGGAGACCGAACAGGTGGCGACCGCCATGAACGAGATGACCGCCACCGTGCAGGAGGTCGCCCGCAATGCGGTCAGCGCCGCCGAGGCCGCGCGCAGCGCCGACCACGACGCCAAGATCGGCAACGAGGTGGTGGTGAAGACCATACAGGCGCTGGACACCCTGAGCCACGAGGTCGAGCGGGCCGCCGACGTCATGCGCAAGCTCGAGGCCGACAGCGTCAGCATCGGTTCGGTGCTGGCGGTAATCCGCGAGATCGCCGATCAGACCAACCTGCTGGCCCTGAACGCCGCCATCGAGGCGGCGCGGGCCGGCGAGCAGGGCCGCGGCTTCGCGGTGGTGGCCGACGAGGTGCGGACCCTGGCCTCGCGCACCCAGGAATCGACCCGCGAGATCCAGGGCATCATCGAGCAGTTGCAATCGCGGTCCAAGGAGGCGGTGAAGGTGATGGACGACAGCCGTTCCAACGTCCGCATCTGCGTCGACCAGGCGGCGCAGGCCGGCTCGGCCCTGGACACGATCACCAACCGGGTCACGGTCATCGATCAGATGAACGCCCAGATCGCGGCGGCAGCCGAGGAGCAGAGCGCGGTCGCCGAGGAAATCAACAAGAACATCGTCAACATCTCGCGGGTCACGGACGAATCCGCGGAGGCGGCCAAGCAGACCAACCTGGCCAGCGACAAGCTCAACACCATCACCGGCGAGCTGCGCAAGTACTGCTCGATGTTCAAGGGCTATACCGCGTAGGAGCGAATTCATTCGCGACGAGGTGCATCGCGAACAAGTTCGCTCCTACGGGCCGGCTCAGGCGAGGTGCATCGCTGTAGGAGCGAATTCATTCGCGACGAGGCGCATCGCGAACAAGTTCGCTACAGCAGGATCTGGCGGATGTCGGCGAGCACGCCGGCCAGGAACTGGGTGAATTGGGCGCCGGCGACGCCGTCGATGACGCGGTGGTCGTAGGACAGGGCGAAGGGCAGCACCAGCCGCGGCACGAAGGCGCCATCCAGGTAGACCGGCCGCATCGCCGCCCGTGACACGCCGAGGATGGCGACCTCCGGGACGTTGACGATCGGCGTGAAGCCGGTGCCGCCGACGCCCCCCAGGCTCGAGATCGAGAAGCAGCCGCCCTGCATCTCCGCCGGCAGCAGCTTGCCGGCGCGCGCCTTCTCCGAGAGGCTCTGGACCTCGCGCGCCAGATCGAACAGGCCCTTCTGATCGACATCGCGGATCACCGGCACGACCAGCCCGTCGTCCGTGTTCACGGCGACGCCGATGTGGAAGTACTTCTTGTGCACCAGCGATTCGCCGTCGGCCGACAGCGAGGCGCAGAAGTCCGGATACTTCTCCAGCGCCGTGACCACGGCCTTGAGCAGAAAGCTGACCAGGGTCAGCTTCACACCCTTCCGATCCGCCTCCTTCAGCTTGGCGCGGCGGAATTCCTCGAGATCGGTGATGTCAGTCTCGTCGAACTGGGTGACGTGCGGCACCGCGTTCCAGGCCCGGTGCAGGGCCTGGCCGCCGACGCGCTTGATGCGCGACAGGGGTCTGACTTCCACCGGCCCGTATTTCGAGAAATCGATCGGCGGCTGGGCGGGCAGGGCTGCGCCACCGCCCGGCATGACCCGGTTGCTCCCGAGTACGGCCTTGGTGAAGGCCTTGATGTCCTCCTTGAGGATGCGGCCCTTGGGGCCGCGGCCGTAGACCAAGCCCAGATCGACGCCCAGCTCGCGGGCGAACTTGCGGACCGCCGGGCTGGCGTGGGCACGGGCCGTGCTGCTGGTGCCCACCGTTTCGGCGCTGCGTGGCAGCGATGTCGGCGCGGCCGGCGGGGTTGCAGCCACGGCGGGCGTGGCCTCGACCGGGGGCGGCGGGGCGACTACTGCCGGTGGGGTTGGGGCCGCCACGGGCACTGCCGGGGTCGCGGCCGCTGCCGGAACGATGATGGCGACCGGTGTGCCCTGCCCGACCTTGTCGCCAATAGCGACCCGGACCTCGCCGACCACGCCGGCGTAGGGTGCCGGGATGTCCATCGTCGCCTTGTCGCTCTCCAGCGTGACCAGCGGGTCCTCGGCGCGCACCGTATCGCCGGGCTTGACGTGGATCTCGATCACCGTCACCTCGCCGGCGGTGCCGAGGTCGGGCAGTACGAACAGGTTGTGCTGGCTCATGCTCAGGCGGTGACGGGATTGGGCTTCTCGGGGTCGATGCCGTAGCGGGCGATGGCCTCGCCGATCCGGGCGCGCGGCACCGCATCCGTCTCGGCCAGCGCCGCCAGCGCCGCGACCGCGATGTAGCGGCGATCGACCTCGAAGTGCTCGCGCAGCCGGGCGCGGGTATCGCTGCGGCCGAAGCCGTCGGTGCCGAGCACGCGGTAGGGCGCCGGCACCCATTCGCGGATCTGGTCGGCGTAGGCCTTCATGTAATCCGTGGCGGCGACGACCGGCCCGGCACGACCGGCCAGGCACTGTTCGACGTAGGGCGTACGTGCCGTTGCCTCCGGGTGCAGCAGGTTCCAGCGCGCGGTGTCGAGGCCGTCGCGGCGCAGCTCGTTGAAGCTGGTCACGCTCCAGACGTCGGCGGCGATGCCGAAATCGGTCGCCAGCAGATCGGCCGCTGCGATCACCTCGTTCATGATCGTGCCGGCGCCGAGCAACTGCACCTGGGCCCCCGTCGCCGCACGGAACAGATACATGCCCTTGAGGACGCCCGCCTCGGAGCCGGGCACCAGCGCCGGCTGCACGTAGTTCTCGTTCATCACCGTCACGTAGTAGAAGACGCTCTCCTGCCGCTCGTACATGCGCCGCAGGCCGTCGTGCAGGATGACGGCGAGCTCGCCGGCGTAGGCGGGGTCGTAGGCCACGCAGTTGGGGATGGTGGCCGCGATCAGGTGACTGTGTCCGTCCTGGTGTTGCAGACCCTCGCCGGCCAGTGTCGTCCGCCCCGCCGTGCCGCCGAGCAGGAAGCCGCGGGTCCGCAGGTCGCCAGCGGCCCAGGCCAGATCGCCGGTCCGCTGGAAGCCGAACATCGAGTAGTAGATGTAGAACGGGATCATCGGTACGCCATGGTTGGCATAGGCGGTGCCGGCGGCGATCCACGACGCCATGGCGCCGGCCTCGCAGATCCCTTCTTCGAGGACCTGGCCCTTGATGTCCTCGCGGTAGTACATCACCTCGTCACGGTCCACGGGTTCGTACAGCTGCCCCACCGAGGAGTAGATGCCGAGCTGCCGGAACAGGCCCTCCATGCCGAAGGTCCGCGCCTCGTCGGGGACTATGGGCACGATGTTGCGGCCGATGTTCTTGTCCTTGAGCAGGAGGTTCAAGGCCCGCACGAAGGCCATGGTGGTCGAGATCGGCCGGCCCTCGCTGCCCTTGAGCAGCGGTTCGAAGACCTCGAGTGGCGGGATCACGAGCGGTTGCGCCGATTGCCGCCGTTGCGGCAGATAGCCGCCCAGGGCGGCGCGGCGTTCCTTGAGGTAGCGGATCTCGGCGCTGTCCTCGGGCGGCCGGTAGAAGGGCGCGTCATCGAGCTTGTCGTCCGGGATTGGGATGCTGAAACGGTCGCGGAACTGCTTCAGCGCCTCGTGCCCCATCTTCTTCTGCGAGTGGGTGATGTTCTGGCCCTCGCCGGCCTCGCCCATGCCGTAGCCCTTGACGGTCTTGGCAAGGATCACCGTCGGCTGGCCCTCGTGTCGCACCGCCTGGGCGTAGGCGGCATAGACCTTGTGCGGGTCGTGGCCGCCGCGGTTCAGGCGCCAGATGTCGGCGTCCGACATGTTGGCGATCATCGCCTTGAGTTCGGGATACTTGCCGAAGAAGTGCTCACGCACGAAGGCGCCGTCGTTGGCCTTGTACGCCTGGTATTCGCCGTCGACGCATTCCTCCATGCGCTTGTAGAGCAGTCCCTTGTGGTCGCGGGCCAGCAGCGGGTCCCAGTAGGAGCCCCAGACGACCTTGATGACGTTCCAGCCCGAGCCGCGGAACTCCGCCTCCAGTTCCTGGATGATCTTGCCGTTGCCGCGCACCGGCCCGTCCAGCCGTTGCAGATTGCAGTTGACCACGAAGATCAGGTTGTCCAGCCGCTCGCGCGCGGCGAGGCCGATCGCACCAAGCGTTTCCGGCTCGTCCATCTCGCCGTCGCCGCAGAAGCACCAGACCTTGCGGCCCGCGGTCGGGGCGATGCCGCGGTGTTCGAGGTAGCGCATGAACCGGGCCTGGTAGATGGCCATCAGCGGGCCGAGACCCATGGATACGGTCGGGAACTGCCAGAAATCCGGCATGAGCCAGGGGTGCGGATAGGACGACAGACCGCCGCCGCCGACCTCCTGGCGGAAGCGATTGAGCTGTTCCTCGCCGATGCGGCCTTCGAGATAGGCGCGGGCATAGACGCCGGGCGCTGAATGGCCCTGGACGAAGATCAGATCACCGCCGTGACTGTCGCCGGGGCCGCGGAAGAAATGATTGAAGCCGACGTCGTAGAGCGTTGCCGAGGAGGCGAAGCTGGCGATGTGACCGCCCAGTTCCGCCATCTGCCGGTTGGCCCTTACCACCATGGCCAGGGCGTTCCAGCGGATGAGTGATCGGATCCGCCACTCGATGGCCGGATCGCCCGGCGTGTGCTCCTCCTTGTGCGCCGGGATGGTGTTGATGTAGGCGGTGTTGGCCGAATAGGGCAGGTAGGCGCCCGATCGCCGGGCCTTGTCGATGAGCGCCTCGAGCAGGTGATGGGCGCGTTCGACGCCCTCGCGTTCGATCACCGCTTCCAAAGCCTCGATCCATTCCTGGGTTTCCTGGGGGTCGGTGTCGTGGTCGGCGGTCATGGGGTCCCCTCGATTCTTTGCAGTATAGTTTAACCCCACCCACGACCGGAGATGGCGCCATGACCGTCAAGCTGACCCAGTACCGCAGGCAGCCCGAGACCCGGCAGTTCGACAAACTGGGCAACTGGATCATCATCCTCGCCGAAGGCGCCGCGGATTCGGCGTGGACGGCCTTGCCGCACGGCGCGGCGCTGCGGGCATTGCGCGATCGGCAGCCGGCCGCCGCGTCCGGCGAACGGCCGCCGGTGTTCGTCGATCTCGACAATGCGGCGACCAGTCGCGTCGGCCTCGCCACGGTCAAGCCCGATGCCGAGAGCTTCGACCTCCTGACCTTGGCGCGCAAGCTGGTCGCCGGCCACAAGGACTTCCAGCCGGAGGTCATGGGCGTGTGCGTGGCCGGGTTCCGCGAGCGGGTCGCCGAACGGGTCGCCGAGGCGCTGCTCGCGGCCCTGCTCGCCGCCGCGGCCGAGATGCCGGACTACCGCAGCAAGAAGGTCGAGCGGCGCCGGCTGCAGCAGATCCATTTGTACGGGAGTGCGCCGGCGCACCGCTTCCGGCGCAGCTTCGCCGAGGCCGATGGCAATGCCCTCGCCCGTTACCTCGCCACCCTGCCGCCCAACGAGCTGACGCCGGCGATGTATCGCGCCCGCCTGGAGACCCTGGCCGGCGAGCACGGCCTGGAGATGGAATTCCTCGACGTCGAGACGCTCCGGCAGAAGGGGGCGGGCGCCTTCCTGGCGGTCTGCCAGGGCAGCCCCGAGCCCGATGCCGGCATCGCCCGCCTGCGCTACGTGCCGAAACGGAAAACCCGGCAGGCGGCCGTCGCCCTGGTCGGCAAGGGCATCTGCTTCGACACCGGCGGCGTCAACGTCAAGCCGGGCAACTTCATGCTCGGCATGCAGGGCGACATGCAGGGCAGCGCGGTGGCACTCGGCACCCTGATTGCGCTGGCAACACTCAAGGTCGATTTTCCGGTCGATGCCTGGCTGGCACTGGCGATGAATCACGTCGGCCCCAACGCCTACAAGCCGACCGACGTGGTGAAGGCGGCCAACGGCACGACCATCGAGGTCATCCACACCGACGCCGAGGGCCGCATGATCCTCTCCGACACGCTGGCGCTGTGCTCGCGAACCGGGCCGGGAATGATCATCGACTACGCGACCCTGACCGGCTCCTGCGTGCGGGCGCTCGGCAAGGCCTACAGCGGCGCCTTCACCAACCGGCGCGCGTTCTGGCCGACCCTGATCGAAGCGGGCCGCGCCAGCGGCGAGCGCATCTGGCCGTTCCCCATCGACAAGGACTACGACCAGGCCCTGGAGAGCGGCATCGCCGACGTCAGGCAGTGCGCCGAGGAGGCGCCGGCCGATCACATCCTGGCGGCGCGCTTCCTGTCGCGTTTCGTGGGCGAGAGCATCCCCTGGGTGCATCTCGACCTGTCCGCGGCCAGCAACAAGGACGGGCTGGCGCACGTGCCGACCCACTTCAACGGCTTCGGCGTGCGCCTGACCCTCCAGCTCCTCCTCGACCAGGGCCTGGCGCGGGCCTGACGCGAGCCGCCGCCGGCGGCGGGCGAACAGGCCGGGTTGTTAGGGTGATTCATCGGTGGCCCTGTGAAAAGAATTGATCGTGAACTATGTGTCCTTGACTGAAGGACACATTACGGAGATGCTTTCGGCATGAGCCTGCATCCCGTACTGGCGGAAAAACTCAGTGCCGCACTGGAGCCCCGATCCGCGCCGTCCCTGACGCGCCGCGACGCCCTTCTGCCCGCCGTGCCGGGTAAGGTGCATTCGGTGATCGGGATGCGCCGCGCGGGCAAGACCACCTTCCTGCACCAGTTGCTGGATGAGCAACGCTCGGCGTTGCCCACCGAGCGGGCGCTATACCTCAGCTTCGACGACGACCGCCTGGCCGGCCTCGAACTCGCGCAGCTCGGCTTCCTGCTCGAAGAGTATTACCGGCGCTACCCCCGGCTCCGTGAGCACGAGACGGTCCATTGGTTTCTCGACGAGATCCAACTCGTGCCCGGCTGGGAGCGGTTCGTGCGCCGCGTGCTCGATTCCGAAAAAATCGGGATCGTCGTCTCTGGTTCGTCGGCGCGGATGCTCTCGCGCGAAGTGCATACTTCTCTGCGCGGACGCGGGATGGCGACTGTCATCCGGCCTTTCAGCTTCCGCGAATTTCTGCGCCACCGGCGCGAAGAGCCGGCGCGTGAACCGCGCCGCTGGCGGCCGGAGGAACGGTCACTGGTGGAGCATCGCTTCCGCGAATTCCTGGTCGAGGGAGGATTTCCCGAGGCGCAGGGGCTGCCGGAGGCGCTGCGCATCGAGTTGTTGCAGGGTTACGTGGACACAGTGCTGTTCCGCGACGTGGTGGAGCGCTACGGCGTCTCGCAGGTGGCGGCGCTGCGTTGGCTGGTGCGCCAGTGCCTGCGCAATCCGGCGGGGAGCTTCAGCGCCCATCGCCTGCACCAGGACCTGAAGGCCCAGGGGCACGGTGTGGCGAAGGATGCCGTGCATGCCCTGCTCGGCCATCTGCTGGATGCGTTCCTGATCAGCGTCGTGCCGCTCGCCACCGAGTCGGAGCGCAAACGCAACTCGAACCCGCGCAAGCTGTATCCCGCGGACCCCGGGATCATCAAGGCCTTCGACGCGAGCGGGCGCACAAACGTGGGGCACGCACTGGAAACGGTCGTACTGAATGAACTGGAGCGGCGCGGCGCCGGGATCGGCTACGTGAAAACGGTCGACGGACTGGAGGTGGATTTCCTTGCCCGCTACCCGGGCGCTGGCGAGGAACTGATCCAGGTCTGCGCCGACCTGTCGGCCCCGGAGACGCTGGCGCGGGAGCTGCGCGCGCTGACGGCGGCGGCGAAGGCGCATCCGCGTGCGCCGCTGCGTCTCCTGGTGCTCGATCGCGACGCAACCGCGCAGATCAGCGCGCCAGCGGTTGAGGTGCTGCCCGCTTACGAGTGGCTGCTCGCCGCCCCCGCCCCGGCCCGAACTGGGCACGACCGGTGAACAAGACGATGGCCATGACCAGCCAACAGCGCGTCGGCAAGGCGCTCAAGCACGTCAGCCCTGGTAGGAGCCGGAGCGCACGACGATGCGCTCGGCCAGGCTCTTGACGGCCATCCGCAGGAAGGTCGAGAGATCGGACTGCTCGGTGTAGTCCGCCGAGTACAGCGTGTTGACGCGGCCCTCGGCGACGAACTGGAAGGCGCTGCTCCACTTCTCGGCGCGGTGCTTGTCGTAGACGCCGACGGCGATCCCCTGTTCCTTGGTGACCAGCGAGAAGCAGGGGATGTCGGTCATGCCGTCGCCGACGAAGATGAACTGGTCCATCGGGATGCGCAGCTGTGCCGGCGGCACCTTGCGGTTGACGGCCAGCGGGTTGCCGCGGGCCGGCGGCCCGATCACGCCCTTCTGGATCTGGAACAGATAGCGGGTCTTGTCGGTGAAGCTCACCACCCGGCGCGCGCCGGCGGCGCGACCGGCGTCGTCGTAATGGAATTCCGAGGCCCAGATATCGGTGAATTCGTGGGCGACGCGGGTGTGGCGGACCACGTCGCCGATGCCGCTGCTGATGAGATAGAACTCGACCGTTACCCGCGGATGCACCGCCCGGACGCTCGCGCGCAGGCGGCCGAACAGGGTCTCCACGCCGGGATGCAGCGGCAGTTCGCCGCCCCAGGTGTTGAGCCCGTCGCGGGTGATGGGCGCGATGGCGCCGCGCCGCGACTTCTCGATCATGCAGTGGAGATAGGCGGGCACCGGGTCCCAGTCCGAGGCGATCAGAGCGGCGACCTCGGTCGTCCAGAACGAGGCGGTGTCGATGCCGGCGCGGCGCAGGTAACCGGTGGTGCTGTCCGGGGCGAGCGTGTCGTCGAAGTCGAAGACGACGGCGATGATCTCGTGCATCGGCGGCGACCTCCGTCGTCAGGCGTGGTCGCCGGTCAAGTTCAGGCCGATGACACCGACGATGATGATGAGGATGCTCGCCAGCTTGATGGCGGTCACCGGTTCCCGGAAGTAGAAGAACCCGATCGCGGCGATGCCGGCGGTGCCGAGGCCGGACCAGACCGCATAGGCTACCGACAGGTCTATGCGGCGCACGGCGATGGCGAAGCAGCCGAATGACAGGAGGTAGAAGAACACGACGGCGATCGACGGTGTCAGGCGGGTCAGGCCCTCGGAGAACTTCATCGCGGTCGTGCCGGCCACCTCGAAAACGATGGAAGACAGCATGTAGGCCCAGGGATGCATAATCAGCCCTTCGCGTAACCGAGCAGGCCTCCCGCCGCGAGACCGACGACGACGAGCCAGGTGATTACGGTGCCGAGGAAGCGGCAGGCATTGGGCTTGTCGGTGCGGCTCAGGCCGATGGCGTGCAGCACGCGGGCGGCGAGCAGGGTGGCGCCGTAGGCGTGCAGCATGCCGGCCGCGCCGCCGTTGATCTCGGCGATCAGGAGCAGCAGCAGGGCGACAGGGACGTACTCGACGCAATTGCCGTGTACCCGGATGGCGCGCTCAAGCGGTGCGGCATCGCCGATGCCGAGGTTCACCCGGCACTTGACGCGCTGGCGGACGACCAGTGCCGCCAGCGCCACGATCAGCAGGCCGAACAGGCCGGCGTAGAGCGCCGTGATCGGCGCGGCCATGGATGTGCTCATCGGTCATTACCTCCTTCGGGGTTGATCAGGTTGGCTCGACAACGGGGCCGTTGCGGCGTTCATGCAATCTTTCCCAGACGTGCTCGGCGAAACCGACGCCGGCCTCATCGTACACGTTGAAGGTCATGTCGGCGCCGGCATCGACGATGGCGGCCTCCTCGTCCTTGTGCCGGGCGGCGGCGCCGATCGGGCCGCCGAAACCGCGCCGGCGCAGGTGCAGGGCCGCGATCTGGTTGGCCTGCGGGTCCGGCAAGGCCAGCAGGACGGCATCGATTTCCCCGATCTCGAGCCGGCCCCAGAATCCAGGGTCTTCGGCATCGGCGTAGAGGACGCGCCGGTGCTGGGCCAGCTGGCGGGCAACCTTGCCGGGGTCGGAATCGAGGCCGACGACCCGCTCGCCGCGTGCCGACAGGAAATCGTAGGCGCCGGTGCCGATGCGGCCCATGCCCATGATCAGGATGTGGGCCTGGCCGAGCGACACCGGCTCGTCGTCGGGATGGCGCCGCTTGGATTCGAGGGATTCGAGCACCGGGGCGTAGCGCTCGAAGAGCGCGTGCGCGTACCGGTTCACCGGCGCCGCCAGGGCAAAGGAGAGGGCGACGGCGATGGCGAACAGCGACAGCCAGTCGGGTGCCAGCAGGCCGTGGCGGACGGCCAGATCGGTGACGATCAGGCCGAACTCGCTGTAGGTCGCGAGGCTCAGGCTGGCGAGGAACGAACTGCGGGCGCGCAGTCCGAAATGCAGCATGATGACGAAGAACAGCAGGGCCTTGAGCGGCAGCGCCATGACCAGCACCACCGCATAGACAGCCGCCCGCAGGTCGGGCGCCCCGGCCATGCCGATCTGCAGGAAGAATCCGACCAGGAAGACCTCCTTCAGGGCCCAGAGGCTGTCGGCGAGCTCCTTGGCCTTGGGGTGATCGGCGAGCAGGGCGCCCAGCACCAGCGCCCCGAGTTCCGGGCTGAGTCCGACCGCACCGAAGCCGTGGCCACCGGCGACGATGGCGAGCAGCAGGCCGCAGAGGACCAGCAGTTCGTCGTGACCGCTCAGGTGCAGCAGCCGGTGCAGCAGCGGTCGCGCCAGCGGCAGGGCGGCGAGGGCAAGGACCCAGGGCGAGGGCGCGGCGCCGGCGACGTAGGCAATCATGGCGACTGCGATCACGTCCTGAAACACCAGGATGCCGACCGCCACCCGGCCATGGAAGGCGCGCAGCTCGCGCCGTTCCTCGAGTATCTTGGCAGCGATGACGGTGCTGGAGAAGCCGAACGCGACGGCGACGAGTACGCTCGTGCCCAGGTCCATGTGCCCCGTGTAGTAGAGCGACGGCGCGAACAGCAGGCAGGTCAGGAACAGGTGGATGGTGCCGCCGCCCCAGTTCTCCGGCTGCAGGAAGTTGCGCAGGCGGAGCTTGAGACCGACGGTAAAGAGCAGCAGCAGGACGCCGTAGTGGGCGATCGCCGCCAGCGTGTCGTCACCCGTCTCGCCGAGGACGGCGAGGGTGAAGCCGGCGGCGAGATAGCCGACCAGCGGCGGCAGGCCCAGTGGCCGCGCCAGCATGCCGAGGGCAAAGGCAAAGACTATCCAGGAGCTCAGTTCCATCGCCCCGCATTCTACCGAACAACCGCCAAAGGCAAGGACGTTCTAGGGTCCGGCGTCGAGGGCCGCGTTCAAGGCCCGCTCGAACGCCCAGAATATCTCCTCGCTGAAGCAGGCGAAGGTGACCTCTTCGATGACCGTGTCGTGGCGCAGGAAGTCGATCGTGGCGCTGACGCCGACCTTGGCCGCATGCCGGACCGGATAGCCGTAGACCCCGCAGCTGATGGCCGGAAATGCCACCGTGCGGAGGCGATGGGCTGCCGCCAGCTTCAGGCTCTCGCGGTAACAGGAGGCGAGCAGCGCCGGTTCCTCCTTCGTGCCGCCTTCCCAGATCGGACCGACCGTGTGGATGACGTAGCGCGCCGGCAGCCGATGACCGCGCGTCAGTCTGGCCTGGCCGGTGGCGCAACCGCCGAGGGTCCGACACTCTTCGAGCAGCGCGGGACCGGCGGCCCGGTGGATGGCGCCGTCGACACCGCCGCCGCCGAGCAGGCCCTCGTTGGCGGCGTTGACGATGGCATCGACCTTGAGCTTGGTGATGTCGGCGGCGAGTACCAGCAACCGCTCACGGAGGGGATGGGTCATGAGCGGAAGTATAACCTTGGGTCAAACTTCAGCCGGGCAGTGGCTCCCTGGCGGCGACGCCCTTGTGGTAGACGGTGTAAATCACCACCGGGATCTTCAGTTCGCCAAGATGGCGCTTGATCTGCGGCTGGACATCGGACCATTCCAGGCCGCCGACACCGGTCGCCAGGCGCGGCAGCGCGACACTGGTGAACTTCTCGCTTTCAATCAGCTTGTGCAGTTCGCGCAGCGCGTGGTTGATGTGTTCGACCTTGGCGCGACCCGGCTTGGTGCCATGCTCGTAAGCGGCCTCCTGGGTGAAGAGGTTGACGATGCGCTTGCCGTCGGCTCCGGCCCAAACCCAGAGTCCACCCGGCTTCGGGTGGGTGCTCTGGCAGTAGTGGCGGAAATCCTTGTACATGGCCGGCCACTGCTCGCGCAATGACAGCGCCAGACCGCTGTTGAAATGATCGTTGGGGGCAATACCGTGGGCGATGACCTGGGCGTGGGTGAGCAGGATGTCGCCTTCAACTTCGTGCAGCATGTGGTTCCTTTCGATTAGAGAAACTTTTATTACTGGACCCCGGCTTGCGCCGGGGTGACGGCAGGCGAACCTATGCTGCCACCTGCGGGCAGACTAGCCGGGTTGCATTCGGGGCGTATTGACGCATGTCATGGGCGGCGCGGCTCATTCGGCGAACACCGCCGTGCCGCTGACGCTCACCATCATCATGCCGTTCTTCTCGCCCAGCACCTCGTAGTCGAGGTCGATGCCGACCACGGCATTGGCGCCGAGGTCGCGTGCCGCGGCGCGCAGTTCCTCGAAGGCGATGTCGCGGGCCTTGCGCAGTTCCTTCTCGTAGGCCCCGGAACGGCCGCCGATGATGTCGGTGATGCCGGCGAAGAAATCGCGGAAGATGTTGGCGCCGAGCACGGCCTCGCCGGTGACGACGCCGAGATACTTGGTGATCCGCCGGCCTTCGATATTGGGCGTGGTCGTGGTGATCATGAGGAATGTGCTCCTACTGTAGTTCGATGCCCAGGGTGTAGTCGGTGCTCTCGCCGCCCTTGGCGACGCCGACCCGGATGCGGTAGTCACCATCGCGCGGGAGCTTGCCGGACCAGTCGGTCAGGTCGGAGACGATTTCGCCGCGGCTGCTGTACACGCCGAACAGGGCCTGGCCGCCGCTCTTGATCCGCAGCGTCAACAACTGGCCGGCCTTGCCGCGCACCAGGTACTCGCGAATCTTTCCGGGTGCCGCCTTCCCCCGCACCTCGGTGCTGGTGGACCCGGACTCGAATCGGACGTGGCCGTTGCCGTCGTCGGCCGGCTCTGCCGCCCGGGCGTCGGCCGTGTCGGCAGCCGGCGGCGGTTGTTCACCGTCACTGCGGGATCCCTGCGCAGCAGGCTTGGCCTCGACGGCGGCCTTCGGGGTCTCGGCAGTCTTGAGCGTGGCACTCAGCAGGTGCCAGGCCTGACCGAGCACCGCCGTGGATTCGTATTCCGACAGACCAGCCGCTACGCCGTCCACGGTCTTGAGCGAGCTCACCAGTCCGCCCTCGGGATTAAAGACCATGGCTCGCGCGACTTCGCGCATCGTCATGGGATTGGGGGGATTGGTTTCGCGCCAGTGGCCCTGCTCGCGGTAGAGGAACAACACCCCATTGTCGAAATAGTACTTGTTGGTCGAGCCGCCGGCGTCGCCGGAATCGACGATCTCGTCGATGCAGGCCACCACGGGCCCGTTCATGTAGATCGTGTAGCGGATGGCGGCGCGGCCGAGCGTCCACTGGCCATCACGGCGTTCCAGCGTCGGCAGCAGATTGTCGATGGCGGCCGCCTTGGTTTCCGCATCGGCGATGGCCGGGTCCGGCGGCGGCGGTGCGGGTGGTGCCGGAGGTGCGGGTGCTGGCTCGGGAGCGGCGGCCGGCGCCGGTTTCGCCTCGACGATTACCTTGGGCGGTGGTGCGCCGGTGTCCGCCGCCGGCGTGTCGGCGGGCGCGGGTTCATCGTCCTTGCCACAACCGGCCACGACGATCAGCAGGGCTGCGGGCAAAAACCGCATCAGATTACGCAATGTCATGACTTCTCCTCGCAGATAAACGAATTCGACCGGCGGGTGACTCAAGTCACCCCCCGCGGACAGGCCAGCAGCTTTTCGAATACGAAGGCGGCGACGGCGGGGTCGATGGCCGCGGCCTCCGTCTTGAACAGCGCCGCGATTGACACCGGGTCGGGCGCACCGTCCGGGACGACGATGGGGGTGCTCTTGTACTTGCCGGGGCGGTCCTCGCCGTCGTCGATGGCGCCGTGCGAGTAACTGCCATCCCGTCGCCAGGTGATCGCCCGCTCGTGGCGGGTCTTGTCATAGCACAGCTGGAAGCCGCCGATCGCGCCGTCGGCCTGCGACCAGACAATCAGATCCATGTCCGGCGAGCAGAACCAGCGCCGCCGCTCTTCCCCCGCGGACTGGCGGACGTGGGGGATCTCCCTCAGCATGTCGCCGTTATCCGAGCGACGAGAGCTCGCGTTCCAGAAGCGCCGGATCGCCGAGATTGAGTTCGACCAGACGCTTCAGGAAGGTGATGCTGTCGAGATCGATGTGCAGGCAGCGGAAGCCGATGCGCTGGTGGTCGCAATGCGCGACCGCCGCCTCCATGAAGAGCGGGGTATCCACGTTTTCCAGTTGCATCTCGATTTGGCAGGGTTCGCCCGAATTCGGCGTCCAGCCCTGCGGCTGCGCCGCCAGTATGCCCTTGAGCGAAAGATCGACGAGCTCGGTCTCGTGGCGGGCACCCTCGTGCTCGATGATGACCCGGCCGACGCGCGGGAAACGGTGAAAATGCCTTTTTTCGTGGGTCATCGCGGAGGCCGCTCGATTTGCTCTTGGCGGTCGCAGTATAGCAAAGAACGCCCTGGCTACCGGTGGCCGTGGTTGGCCGCGGAATCGCCGTTGTCGGCGCCCGCGCCGAGCCGCAAGCGGGCGGTTTTCACCGACTGACCCTTGGTCTGGACGATCTCTACCGTATAGGGCCCCAGCCGCAGCCCGGTGCCGGCCGCCGGTATCGTCTCCAGGGTTTCGAGGATCAGCCCGTTGAGGGTCTTGGGCCCGGTGCTGGGCAGCTTGGTCTTGACCACGCGGTTGATCTCGCGGATGGTCGCCGAACCATCGACCAGATAGCTGCCGTCCGTCTGCGGCAGCACGTCGCGGGAGATGCCCTGCGGGTCGGTGGTGAACTCGCCGACGATCTCCTCGAGCAGGTCCTCCAGGGTCACCAGCCCCTGCAGGTCGCCATACTCGTCGACCACCAGGCCGATGCGCTCGCGCTGGCGCTGGAAATTCAGCAACTGCGTATGCAGGGGCGTGGCGATGGGCACGTAGTAGGGTTCGTCGAGGACGGCCTCGATCTCCTCCACCGACAGCTTGCGGTCGTCGGCCAGCAGGCGCGGCAGGCGGCGGACATGCAGCACCCCGACGACCCGGTCGATGGTACCGCGATAGACCGGGATGCGGGTGTGGCGGCAGGCGGTCAGTTGTTCCCCGATCTCGGCGATCGACCCGTCGAGGTCGATGCCGATGATCTCGGCCCGTGGCACCATGATGTCCTGCACCGTGCCTTTTTCGAGGTCGAGCACGGCGAAGAGCATCTGCTGATGTTTGCGGGGGATGATGGCGCCGGCCTCTTTCACCACGGTGCGCAGCTCCTCGCGCGACAGGGGCGTGTCGGTCGCCTTCTCGGGCCGCACCCCGAACAGCCGCAGGACGGTGTTGGTGACGGCGTTCAGCGCCCAGATCAGCGGATAGGTCACCTGCAGCAATGGCAACAGCACATGCGCGGCCGGCAGGGCGATGCGCTCGGGATGCAGGGCGGCGAGCGTCTTGGGGAGGATTTCGCTGAAGATCAGCATGATCACGGTCACGATCGCCGTCGCCGCCGCTACCCCGGTCTCGCCCAGTAGGTTGACGCCGATGACCGTGGCAATCGCTGCGGCGGCGTTGTTGGCGGCGTTGTTACCGACCAGCAGCAGGCCGATCAGGCGATCCGGCCGGTCGAGCAGGGTCTGGGCCTTGATGGCGCCCTTGTTCCGCCGCGCCGCCAGGTGGCGGAGCCGGTAGCGGTTGGTCGCCATCATCGACGTCTCCGAGGCGTTGAAGCAGGCGGAGACGATGAGGCACACGATCAGGGCGATGGACAGGGTGCCAAGCGATATGTCGTTCACGGTGGGGCCTCGACGAGGTTGTGGTGCGGAAGGGCGACTGCCCCCTCGCGGATTCAGTTACGGTTGAGGACCAGCTCGAGCACGGCCTTGCTGCCGAAGAAGGCGAGCATCAGGAGACCGAACCCGGCCAAGGTGTAGCGAACGGCGATGCGACCACGCCAGCCGTACCGCCACCGCCCGAGCAGGAGCAGGGCGAAGGTCAGCCAGGCGAGCAGGGACAGCACGGTCTTGTGGACCAGGTGCTGAGCGAAGAGGTCCTCGACGAAGATGAAGCCGGCGGCGATACCGAGACCCAGCAGCAGCCAGCCGACCCCGATGAGCTGAAACAGCAGCGTCTCCATGGTCGCCAGCGGTGGCAGGACGTGCATCACCCCGAGCGGCCGTTTGCGCCGGATCTGGCGGTCGGCGACGGTCAGCATCACCGCCTGCAGGGCGGCGATGGAAAGCACGCTGTAGGCGAGCAGCGACAGGGCGACGTGCAGGTCGAGTCCCAGCGGCGTCCGATCGGGCATCATCCGGTGGCTCGAAAACGCGAGTTCGAGACCGATGGCGAGGGCGGCGACCGGAAAGAATATCAGCGCCAGGTTGGCGAGCGAGCGGCGGGCGGCGAGCGTGAAGACGATGAGGGCGATGATCCAGGCCACCAGCGAGCTGGCATTGAAGACGCCGAGGTCGAATCCCCCGTCCGTCACCATTCCGAAGCGCAAGGCGACGGCGTGCAGCACGATGGCGGTAAAGCCCAACCCCAGATTGAGCGGCATGGACGGCTTCACGGCGTCGGCCGGGCGGAAGAGGGTAGCGCCTATGCCGGCCGCGGTGAGCAGATAGAGTACGATGGCCGCGAGGCTGATGACGATGGTGTTCATCTGTGCCGGCCCATGATCTCACAATGACGCTGGCTCTTGAAGGCACGAACCAACGGGTGACGCGGGCGGGGCAGGGTGGCGAGGATACTGTTTACCTGGGAACTGGGCGGGGGATTCGGCCACCTGGTCCGCTACATGGGCACCTTCCGGGCCCTGCGCGACCGTGGCCACGAGGTAACGCTCGTGGTGCGCGACCTGGCGAACACCGAGAAGGTCTTCGGGCCGGAAACGTCGAAGGGCGGATTCCGGTTCCTGCAGGCCCCGGTCCAGCTACGCCCGCCGGCAAGGCCGGTCCGCCAACTGAGTTACGCCCATCTGCTGCAGGCCGTCGGATTTGGCGACGCCGACGGCCTCGCCGGGCGTATCCGGGCCTGGCACGGGGTCCTCGACCACGTACGCCCGGATCTGGTCATCCACGATCACAGCCCCACGGCGGCACTGGCCTGCCATGCCCTGGACTGCCCGCGCTACTACTGCGGCAGCGGCTTCCTCCTGCCGCCCTGCACGGTCCCGCTGCCGCCGATGCGGTACTGGGAATCGGTCACCGCGGAACAGTTGCGCGCGGCTGAGGCGCCGGTGCTCGATGTCATCGGGGCGGTGGCGTCGCGTTTGGGCGGGACGATCAAGTCGCTCGACAATCTGGCTGGCCTGTTCGAAGAGGTGCGCCCGGTGCTGCTGACGCACCCGGAACTCGACCACTACCCCGATCGCGGTGCGGCCGAATACTTCGGTGCGCCGCTGTCGGACGGGGACTTCGGTGAACGCGCGGGCTGGCCGGCCGGCACAGGTCCCAGGGTGTTTGCCTACCTGTCGCCGTTCAAGACCCTGGGCGCCCTGTTCGATGAACTGGCCCGGATTGGCGCCCGCACCCTCGTGTATGGGCCGGAGATTCCGGTCGAGGTCAGGCAACGCCATGCGGGCAAGTCGATCCGGTTCGTTGACCGGCCGCTGTCGATCGGGCAGATGGGGAGCGAGTGCGACCTCGCGATCAACCACGCCAATCTCGCCACCGTGACCGAGATGTTACTGGCCGGCAAGCCGGTATTGATGCTGCCGACCACGCTGGAGCGGCAGATGCTCGCCCGCCGCGTGGCGGCGCTGGGGGCGGGCCTTGCGGCACCGCGCCTGCTGCCCGAGGGCATGGCCACGAAACTGCGCGCCTTGATCGAGGACGCACGCTATCGCTCCGCCGCGGAGCGATTCGCGGCGAAATACGGCGCTACGGCGCCCCGCCCGGACCCGCTCCTGTTCCTCATCGATGCGGCACTTGCCGGGGCACCCGGAAACCCATAATCTGCCGCGTGGACGCAAAGCGCTGGTCACGTGTTTGGTGATTTGTTAGCATTCCAAAATCAAGCAGTTGGCAACGCGTATTCATTTGATTTGAGCGATTTTTGGGGACAGGGGATGACGGACGCCACACAGCGAAAAGCAATTCGACTTTCGGGCAGCATCACCTGTGGCCTCGCGCTGCTGCTGGTGGCCGTTCCGGCGAGCGCCGGTGACGTTTCACCGGGCGCGGTCAAGGAGACGGTCAAGCCCGCCCCGGCACAGCCGGGTCGGCCCGCCGCCGGTGCCGAGGTGGAGACGCAGAAGCCCGCCGCCGCCGCAGTGCCGGCCGGCGGCCCGGCCATCCAGGTCAACCGCTTCGAGATCATCGGCAACTCGGCCATCACCACCGACGAGCTGCGCCAGGCGCTCGCCGGCAGCGAAGGCAAGAAACTCACGCTGGCCGAGATCTACGCAGTCGCCGATCGGCTGACCGGCCTCTATCACCAGCGCGGTTACACGCTGGCGTCGGTGACGGTGCCGGCGCAGCAGGTGTCGTCCGGCGTGATCAAGCTCGAAGTCATCGAGGGGCGCCTGGGCAAGGTCAGCGTCACCGGCAACCGCCGCTATCGCAGCGAGGTGATCCTCGACCGCATGGACCGGATGACGCCCGGCGCCGCCCTCACGCTCAAAGATCTGGAACTGGACCTGATCGAAGCCAACCGCCTGCCCGGCCTGTCGGCACGGGCGACGGTCAAGCCCGGTGACCAGTACGGCACCTCGGACGTGCTGGTCAAGGCCGAGGAGCGGCTGTTCGACGCCAGTGTGACCCTGGACAACAAGGGCCGCGAGTCGCTGGGCGACTGGCGCGCCTCGGCACGCGGCGCCATCTACAACCCCTTCAACATCGGCGATCGCCTGGACTTGAACGTCCTGCATGCGCAGAGCGGCCTGCTCGAATACGGCGGCTTCAACTACGACATGCCGGTCGGTCCGTGGGACACGCATGCCGGCGTCTATTACTCGCATTACGACTACGACGTCGATACCAAGGAGCTGAACCTGGCGGCGCTGACGATGTTCGGGCGCGGCACCAACTTCGGCCTGCGCTTCACCCATCCCTTCCTGCGCACCGCCAACCAGGAGATCACGGGCGGCATCGGCATCGACCGCACCCTGACCACCCAGGACGGCTCGACCGGCGAGATCGATCACGACATCACCCTGATGCGCCTGAGCGGCACCTGGTCGCGGCAGCATGCAGATAACGCGATCAGCAACGTCGCGGTGGAGTTCTCGTCGAACTTCCGCCACAACGAGGAGACCCTGCAATTCGACGGGCAGCATCATCAGAAGGGCAAGTTCCGGGTCGATGCCGTGCACCTGCGGCCATTGTTCTATTCCTGGTCGATGCTGCTGCGCGGCTCCGGGGTGCTGAGTTTCGACCCGCTGGTCGATACCGAGCGCTTCCGCATCGGCGGCGAGGGTTCCGTGCGCGCCTTCCCGGCCGCCGAGTTCGCCGGTGACCAGGGCATCGCCGGCACCATCGAATTCCGCCGGCCGCTGGGCTGGATCCCCTCGGTGCCGCTCCAGTTCAGCACCTTCTACGACGCCGCCATCGTCCACCAGAAGAAGACCAATCCGGGCGAGCACAAGACCGAGTCGCTGACCGGCGTGGGCGTGGGCCTGTCCACCCTGCTGGCCAAGCGCTACACGATCGAGGTGCAGGTCGCGCAGCCGACCACGGCGCACGACGGATTCGATGGGCGCGAGACGCGCCTCTGGTTCGCGTTCGGCGCGAACTTCTGAGGTTCCGTGACGCCGGTCACATCGGCACCGCCTACTTTCTGGTAGCTAAGGAACAGTTTCACAGGATGCGATCCCATGACTGACACAAAGACATTCCGGTTGAGCGCAATGGCCGAAGCCGTGGCCGGCAGCATGGGCCATTTGCTGCGACGGGAGGCATCCCGCCATCTCGCTGGCGCGCTGACGGCACTGGCCTGCGTTCCGACGATGGTCCTTGCCGGTCCCGAGGGTGAGGTGGTGGTATCCGGGGCGGTGACGGTGAATCGTCCGGACGGCAAGACGACGCAGGTGCAGCAGGCGAGTGAGCAGTCGATTCTGAACTGGCGGAGTTTTTCGATAGCCGGTGACGAGTACGTGCAGTTTGTGCAGCCGGGTTCGGGGAGTGTGTCGCTGAACCGCGTGGTGGGCGGGAGTCCGTCGGAGATCTTGGGGCGGCTGTCGGCGAACGGCCAGGTATTTCTGGTGAATCCGCGGGGGATTTACTTTGGTCCTGGGGCGCGGGTGGACGTGTCGGGGCTGGTGGCGAGCGTGCTCGACATCCGGGACGAGGACTTTCAGTCCGGGCGGTATGTGTTTGCGCAGGCCACTGACACCGCGGGCGCGCGGGTGGTGAATGCCGGGACGATTACGGCGGCCGATGGTGGTTACGTGGTGCTGGCTGGCGAGGGCGCCGTCAACGAGGGGTTGATAGAGGCGCGATTGGGGACGGTGGTGCTGGCATCCGGAGCGCAGATGACGCTGGATGTGAGCGGGACGGGTCTGGTGGATTTTGCGGTGGACGCGGCGGCGGTGGGTGAGGCGGCCGGGGTGGCGAACGTGGGTGCGATAGTGGCCGATGGCGGGCGGGTGCTGATGAGCGCCAAGGTTGCCGAGGGATTGGTGGCCACGGCCGTCAACAACGAAGGCCTCATCCGCGCCCACGGCATCGAGGAGCGGAACGGTCAGGTGTACCTGCGGGCGGCCGGTGGAGACATCGAGCAGTCCGGGACGATAGACGTATCCGGCGAGGGCGGGCAGGCGGGCGGCACGGTCGAGGTCACGACGGACCAGGACATCGCGCTCAGCGCCGGCAGCAGGATCCTCGCCGACGGCGATGGAGCGGCGGCCGGCGGTAGCGTCGAAATCATTGCCGACGGGCGACTGGAGTTCCGCAAGGACTCGGAGATCTCGGCGCGGGGCGCCGGCGGGGCCAAGGGCGGTTTCGTCGAGCTCTCCGGCCACGAGGCGGTCAGCATACGCGGCGAACTGCTGCTCGGCCGGGGCGGCGAACTGCTCATCGACCCGGCAACGATCACGATAGTCGGCAGCAACAGTTCGGCGATGTCCATTAGCGGCAATATCGGCGAGCACTTCATCGAGGACCAACTGAATAATGGTGTAAGCCTCACCCTCAGTGCCAGCAGTTCCATCAACGCCTACGGCGGGCCGTTCACCATCAATGCATCGACCGGATCAGCACCGGTTAGATTGACGATGCAGATATCTGGTAGCACCGGCAACATCAACCTGACCGGTATCGACATCCACATCCGGGAGGGGGAGCTTGTAATCGCGGCGGGTACTACGAGCGGCGACATCACGGTCGGCAACGTGCAGATCGACGGCGGCGAAGGGCATGGCGTGGCCATGACTGCCGCGGGAGGAAACATCACCGTCGGCAATATCAATGTTGGAACGATAGGCAATGGAATCCTGTCCGGCGGCGGCGACTGGGGTGTGATGCTGAACGCCGGCGGGAACGTCAACGCCGGCACCCTCGCCGTCGGCAACATCTTCGTCAGCGACAGCAGCGCGACGGTCGGCAATGTCGGGGTGCACGTGATGGCCGGCGGCAGCAACCTCACCGTCGGCACCGTCACGGTCGGCGATCTGGGCACTTCAGGGATTTCTGGCAGCCTGCGGGGCGCGAATGTCGGCAACCTGGGCGTGCACCTGGGTGCGAGCAGCGGGGCGGTGACCGTCAATGGCGATATCACGGTGGGGAACATCCGCGCCATTGCCTCGTCAATCGACGGCTCCTTGGGCGGCATGGGCGATGTCGGGGTCGATATCGACGCCGGCAACGGCATACACGTCGCGGGCAACATCCACGTCGGGACCTTGTCGATTGCTGGCAGCACCGCGGGCGATGTCGGTGTGGTGCTCGATAACTCCGGCAACAGCGTCTCCGCGGGCGCCATCACTGTCGATGCCATACGCGCGGCAGGCATAGGCAGTAGCATGTCGATGGCGGGGGTCGCCATCTACAACTCGTCTGGCAGTGATATCGACGTCGGCGACATCCGTGTCGGCGGCTCGACGGCCGGCGGGTTGTTTGCGCCGAACGCCAGCTCGCGGGGCGTCGTGCTCAACGCCGGCAGCCATGCGGGGGCTGGCAACATCGAGGTATTCCGCTCCAGCGGCAACGTGCGGATCGACGTGGACGGCAACAGTGGCGTGACCGTATCCAATCTCAAGCTCGAACATTCCTTTGATAGTGATGCGACGATTCAGGTGACCGCTGCCGGCGGCACGATCCAGGTCAATGGCAGTGTGCACGTGATCGGCGTCGGTACCATCGGCGCTTTCCCCGTGGACATGGCCTTGGCGTCCTTGAACAACGCGGCCGGGGGCGTCCACGTGACCGGCGATGTGACAGCCGAGCAGTGGGGCATCGGCGATGCCAAGGTCCGGATCAACGGCACCACCATCGGCGTCGGCGGCATGATCAAGGCCTCGGTATCGACCGCGGCGGGCGATGGTTGGGTCGATCTCGATGCAACGAACGGCGGCGTCTCTCTGGGCGACGTCTTCGCCATCGGCAGTACCGGCTCCATCAACATCACCGCGAACAATGGTGACGTGACCCAGGCCCCGGGCAAGGAGATGGATGCCCACGCCGGCGGCAAGATCAACATCAACGTAACCAATGGCGACATCAAGGTCGGCAATCTGACGGCCTACGCGACGAGTACGAGCGGCGAGATCCATCTCACCGCGACCGGCAATATCGAGACCGGCAACCTGCACGCCGCCGGCAATACCGCCGGGTTCGAGAGTGGCGATGGCTGGGTCGATATCAATGCCGGCGGCCGCGTGACCACGGGCGCCATCACGGTGTCCGGGTCTAGCGCCGACGTCAGCATCAGTGCCGGCGGCAATATCGTGGTTCAGGGCAATATCACCGCGACCGCCTCGAACAGCAGCGCCAGTATCGATATCCAAACGACGGCCGGCGGGGCGATTACCCTCAACGGCAATGTACTCGCCGAGGGTACTTCGGCTGAAGTTAACGTTACGGTGGACGGCGGACCGGGCGGGATTACGGTCAACGGCAATATCACCGCGCGGGGCACGTCGAGCAGCGGCAGCATCTATCTCATCACCAACGGCGGCGGGGCGATCACGGTCAACGGCGACCTGCTGGCCGAGGGCCCGTCATCGAACGACATCAACATCTTTGTGAACAACGGG
>Ga0233425_10001022_pt1 | contig 66724 bp, 66 predicted proteins | sample Watercolumn_Towu_2_FD_181712 | JGI IMG/M metagenome (GOLD analysis project Ga0233425, IMG submission 181712) | Freshwater microbial communities from Lake Towuti, South Sulawesi, Indonesia - Watercolumn_Towuti2014_140_MG | ecosystem: Environmental > Aquatic > Freshwater > Lake | place...
GGCGGTCGTCCTGCCCTTGGGGGCGGAAGTCTTCGGGGAAGCCTTGGGCTTGGCCCCGGTCTTGGTCGTCTTGGCGGCGGCCGGCTTGGCGGCGGGTTTCTTTTCCGCCTTGGGGGCCGCGGCCTTGGCAGCCGGTTTCTTCTCGGCCTTGGGAGCGGCGGCCTTGGGGGCCTTCTCCGCCTTGGGTTCTACGACCGGCGCGGCCTTCTTGACCAGTTCGGAACCGCCGATCTGCTCGACCAGCAGACGGGTGTAGCTCTGCCGGTGACCGGTCTTGACCCGGATGCGCTTCTTCGGGCTGTAATTGAAGATGGTCACCTTCTCGCCCTTGAAGTGCTCGAGGACCTTGACCCAGATCGGGGTGTCTTTGACGACGGGCGTGCCAACGGTGATCTGCTCCCCATCCGCCAGCAACAGGACCTGCTCGAGCTTGAGGTTGTTTCCGGCTTCGACCGGCAGGCGGTCCACTTCGAGGGTGCCGCCTTCGACGGCACGATACTGCTTGCCGCCGCTTTCCACGATTGCATATTTCATTTTTCACTCCTGGTCTTCGCTTCACCGTTCCGCCTGCGGTACGGACCCTGTGGGGGACCCTACGCCGGGGCACGGGGAAGCCGGGATTCAAGTGCCCGCCCCAGCCAACGCGCTGCCGGGGCAGAAGCGGACGGTATTATACAGGCAAGCTGCGATGGTGTCAACCGCTGCCAGCCGGTTCGCAGGGCATTCTCAAAATCTTGCCGGGAAGAGTTCACCGCGAGGGTGCAAAGAGCGCGAAGGGATTGCTGAGGGTTTCCTGGCATTCTTTGCTGCTTCGCGGTTCGAAGTCTCGTGGTCGTCGAAACCAAACCGGACTTAGAGAACACCGTGACCGGTTCGAACCGGCAGGCATGCAAGCAAGCCGATCTCGCTTGCGATCCATTCCCGACGCACAGCCCCCGGTCCTGGAGATCCCATGCGCCGCTGCGCGCGGCTCCCGCGGCGGCTGGTATCCTTCGGCGCCGGTCCGCATTGCTTCGGCGGCAGTCCGCTCGTTCCCCCGCTCCCCGCCCCGCTTGCGCGTGACAAGGATCCGTCCGGCAGTTGTCACCGCCTCGGCCCGAAGGCGACCTTCGAGGCGCGAGCCGGCCCCTGCCATGTTTTTGCCATTGACAAACCTTCCCCCATCCGCTACCCTCGGACCGTGGACTGGTCACCTGCGCAGGCTGAATTGCTCTCGCTTCCGCTGCCGGCGAAGGTCTTCCTCTCCGGTCGGGCCGGGAGCGGGAAGACGAGCGTTGGCGTGGAACACTGCCTGCGCCTGCTCTCCGCGGGCGTCCCCGGCAACCGCCTGCTGGTCCTGACCCCCCAGCGCACGCTGCAGGAGCCCTACCGGGCCGCCCTGCAGGGCCTGCCGGTCCCCTGGCGTGAAGCCCCCTTCCAGCACAGCGGCGGGGAAGTCACCCTGGCCACGGTCGGCGGGCTGGCGCGGCGCATGTGCGACCTGTTCTGGCCGCTGATCGCCGCGCGTGCCGGCTTCGCCCACCCGGACCAGCCGCCGGTCTTCCTGACCATCGAGACCGCCCAGTACCACATGGCCCGCCTGGTGCGCCCGATGCTCGCCGACGGACGCTTCGACACAGTCACCATCGACCGCAACCGGCTCTATTCCCAGATCCTGGACAACCTGAACAAGTCCGCCGGCGTCGGCTTCGCCCACACGGAGATCGGCGCCCGGCTCGACGCAGCCTGGTACGGGGAACCCGCCCAGCGGCGCGTCTACGTCGACGCCCAGGAGGCGGCCAGCCGCTTCCGCGAATACTGCCTGGCGAACAACCTGCTCGACTTCTCGCTGCAGATGGAACTCTTCCAGCGGCATTTGTGGCCGCTGCCCGCCTGCCGGCAGCACCTGCAGCGCGAGTACGCCCACCTGGTCTACGACAACGCCGAGGAGGACATCCCGGTGGCGCACGACCTCCTGCTCGCATGGCTGCCGGCCTTCGAATCGGCCCTGGTGATCCTCGACCGGGACGGCGGCTACCGGCGCTTCCTCGGCGCGGACCCGGAGTCCGCGCTGCGCCTGGCGGCGGCCTGCGAACACACGCTCGAACTGCAGGAGACCTTCGTCGCCTCGGACGGCATCCGCCGCTTCGAGCAGCAGCTGCTGGACAAACTGGTCCCCGGGACGGGCGGTCTGCCCGCGGCCTCCGGGGAACAGGAAGCGCCTGTCTCGATGCTGGCGGCGCGCTTCACCCCGGAACTGCTGGATGCGGTCGCCGCCCGGATCCGCGAACTGGTCGAGGCGGGCACCCCGCCGTCCGCGATCGTCGTCCTGGCGCCCTATCTCTCGGATGCGCTGCGCTTCTCGCTCGGCCACCGGCTGGAGAGCCTGGGCATCCCCTGGCAGTCGCACCGCCCGTCGCGCTCGCTGCGCGACGAGCCGGCCAGCCAGTGCCTGGTGACGCTGGCCTGCCTGGCCCATCCGCAGTGGGGCCTGCAGCCGGGCGTGTTCGACGTGGCCTACGCGCTGATGCAGTCCCTGGAGGGCCTGGACCTGGTGCGCGCCCGCCTGCTGGCCGAGATCGTCTACCGCCGCAAAGAAATGGCGCTCTCCTCCTTCGACCAGATCATCCCGGCCGTCCAGCAGCGCATCAGCTTTGTCTTCGGCAACCGCTACGGCCAGCTGCGCAGCTGGCTGGAAGGCTACCGCCAGGAACCGCCCCTGCCCCTCGACCATTTCCTGCGCCGCCTGTTCGGCGAGCTGCTCTCCCAGACGGGGTTCGGCTTCCATGCCAATCTGGATCCGGTCCGGGTCGCCGCCAGCCTGGTCGAGTCGGTCCAGAAATTCCGCCAGGCCCTGGACGGCCTGCCCGCCGACCGGGACGGCCAGCCGGTCGACCTGGGCCGCGAATACGTGCTCATGCTCCAGGAAGGGGTGATCGCCGCCCAGTATCTCGAATCCTGGCAGCCGCCCGCCCGGGAAGCCGTGCTGCTCGCCCCGGCCTTCACCTACCTGATGATGAACCGTCCGGTGGACGTGCAGTTCTGGCTGGACGCCGGCTCGGCGGGATGGTGGGAGCGCCTCTCCCAGCCCCTGACCCAGCCCTACGTGCTCTCGCGCGCCTGGCTGCAGACGGCCGAGGCCGGCCGTCTGTGGACCGACGCCGACGAGGTGAGTGCCAACCAGGAGACCCTCGTCCGCCTGGTGAGCGGGCTGCTGTGCCGCTGCCGGGAGCAGGTCGTCCTGGGGGTGAGCAGCCTGGGCGAACAGGGTTTCGAACAGCGCGGCCCGCTGCTGAAAGCCGTCTGGCGGCTTCAAATGGAACAACATCTCTTTACAGGTGAGACCGGGTGAAATCGATCCTCCTTCGCATGCCGCTTGTCCTTCTGCTTCTCGTGCTGGGCGCCTGCTCCGGCCAGGCGATCCTGCCGGCCGAACCGGTGCTCACGCTGCCCAGCGACACGCCGCCCCCCTCCGCCACCCCGACGGAGACCGTCCTGCCCACCGCGACGGAAACGCCCACCCTGACGCCCAGCGAGACGGCCACCGCCACGGCCAGCCAGACGCCCAGCCTGACCCCCATCCCGGCGGTGCGCCTCTCGGCCGTCGGGGACATCCTGCTCGCCCGCACCGTCGGCGACAAGATCCTCTCCCAGGGTCCGCAGGTGGTCTTCGACGGGGTGATGAGCGCCCTGGCCCCGGCCGACATCCTGGTCGGCAACCTGGAATGTGCGCTGACGACGCGCGGCACGGCCGAGCCCAAGTTCTACCGCTTCCGCGGCCCGCTGGAGGGGGCGATGTCCCTGTCGATGGCCGGCTTCGACGTGCTGACCCTGGCCAACAACCACGCCATGGACTACGGCGCGGTCGGCCTGCAGGACACCCTCCAAATCCTGAACCAGTACAGCCTGCAGGTCGTCGGCGCGGGGAATGACAGCGCCGCGGCGCGCGCCCCGGTGCTCATCGAACGCAACGGCATGCGCGTGGCCTTCCTGGGCTACGTGGACGTGCCGGTCGAGAACGGCGGCTTCGACACGCGCACCTGGATCGCCACGAGGAACACCCCCGGCGTGGCCTGGGCCTACCCGGAGCAGATCACGGCCGATGTCACCGCCGCCAAACAGCTGGCGGACGTGGTCGTCGTCCTGCTGCACTCCGGCTACGAGCTCAACGAGACCATCGCCAACAACCAGCGTCTGGAAGCGCACACCGCCATCGACGCCGGCGCGACGCTGGTGATCGGCGCCCACCCGCACATCCTGCAGCGGGTGGAGTACTACAAGAACGGGCTGATCGCCTACAGCCTGGGCAATTTCGTCTTCGATGACTATGAGGGCGTCGTCAATGCCACGGTCATCTTCAACGCCGTCCTGACCCCTGCCGGTCTGCAGTCCTGGGATTACACCCCGGTGCTGATCGAGGACGGCCTGCCGCGCCTGACCGAAGATCGGGTGCCGCCGGTGATCGGGACCCTGATCGCCCCATTCGGTCCGTGATCCAACTCGCGTTCCGCTCTGAAAGGAGTGACGATGGGCAAGAAAAGCATGGTCGAACAACTGCGTGAAAAGGGCGTGGTCGCCGCCCACCTGAACGACCGCCGGGTGGAGTTCGTCCGCAACGTGCCGAAGCGGGTGACCTTCTCCACGCCCTTCTTTCAGGAGAAGAAGCCGCTCAGAAAGGGCGACAGGATCGCCATCGTCGACATGGACGACGGCAGCGCCTACATCTGCAAGATCGCCAGGGTCAGCGGCGGCCTGCTGAGCGCCCCGGTCTTCGATCTGGAGGGCGCCCGCCTGGTGCACCTGGGATAAGGATCAACCTTCAAGGGAGGGGATATGACAACGCTTCAGGATCAGATCGCCCTGGTGACCGGGGCCGGCAGCCCGACCGGGATCGGTTTCGCCATCGCCCGCGCCCTGGGAGCGGACGGCGCCGCGCTGGCGCTGGTCAGCACCACGGACCGGATCTTCGCCCGGGCAGACGAATTGAAAGCCCTGGGCATGCGCGCCAAGGGCTACGTCGCCGACCTGACGGTCCCGGATGCGGTCAGCGCCATCGTGAAGGATATCTACCTCGAGCACGGCCGGCTGGACATCTGCGTCAACAATGCCGGCATGATCGCCGTCGGCGAGCAGCCGTTCGAGGCCCGCGTCGACGACATCCCGCTCGATGCCTGGCAGCACGCCCTGGAACAGAACCTGACCACCTGCTTCCTGGTCACCAAAGCCGTCCTGCCGCTGCTGCGGGCCCGCCAGTACGGGCGCATCGTCAACATCGCCTCCACCAGCGGACCGGTGCAGGCCTTCGTCGGGGACGCCGCCTACCATGCCGCCAAGGCCGGCATGTGGGGCTACACGCGCGCCTGCGCCCTGGAGACCGCCGCCGACCGGATCACGGTCAACGCCGTCGCCCCGGGCTGGATCGCCACCGGTTCGCAGCTGGAGAGCGAAAAGGACGCCGGCCTGCTCTGCCCGCTGAAACGCTCCGGCACGCCGGAGGAGGTCGCGCATGCCGTGCGCTTCCTGGCCGACCCGCAGGCCGCCTACATCACCGGGCAGTTGATCGTCGTCGACGGCGGCAACTCGGTTCCTGAAGACCGCGCCTGGAAACCCTGATCGCATGGACTTCACCCCGCGCCCGTCCCAATCCAGCGTGCTCGCCTACACCGGCGGGAAGATGGGCATTTCCGCCGTCCCCGGCTCCGGCAAGACGCACACCCTCTCGGCGCTGGCCGCGCAGTTGATCCGTTCCGGCCGCCTGGGCCCCGAGCAGGAGGTGCTGATCGTCACGCTGGTGAATTCAGCGGTGGACAACTTCGAGAAGCGCATCCAGGGCTTCCTCGGCCTGCCCATCCCGCTCGGCTACCGCGTGCGCACCCTGCACGGGCTGGCGCACGACATCGTGCGCGAAAAACCCGGCGCGGTCGGCCTGGAGGACGGTTTTTCGATCCTCGACGAGCGCGAGGCCGAACTGATCCGGCGCGAGGTGGCCAACAACTGGCTGCAGGGCCATCCCGGCGAACTCGACGGGTACCTGCTGAACGGACTGGAGGAGAGCCGCCTGGACTACGCCCGCCGCCAGCAGCTGCCCGGCCTGGTCCATGACCTGGCGCTGGCCTTCATCCGCACCGCCAAGGACCTGCGCCTCGACCCCGGTGCGCTGCGCAGCCGCCTGGAGCGCGCTCCGGCACCGCTGCCACTGGCCGCGATGGGCTGCGAGATCTACGCCAACTACCAGCGCGGCCTGGTCTACCGCGGCGCGGTCGACTTCGACGACCTGATCCGCCTGGCGCTCGACCTGCTCGAAAGCGACCGGGAGTTCCTCGACCGGCTGCGTGCGCGCTGGCCGTTCGTGCTCGAGGACGAGGCGCAGGACTCGTCCGAGCTGCAGGAGCAGATCCTGCGCCGCCTGGCCGGTGAGAACGGCAACTGGGTGCGCGTCGGCGACCCCAACCAGGCCATCTTCGAGACCTTCACCACCGCCAGCCCGCAGCACCTGCTCGACTTCCTGGCAGTCGAGGCCGACGCCCGCCGCGAGCTGCCCGATTCCGGGCGCTGCCAGCCGTCGATCCTCCGCCTGGCCAACCAGCTGATCGACTGGGTGCGCGCCGGTCACCCCGAGCCGGCGGCGCGTGAAGCCCTGACCCTGCCGTACATCCAGCCCGCCCCGCCCGGCGACCCGCAGCCCAATCCGCCGGACGACCCGCAGGCGGTGCGCCTGATCGGCCGCAAATATTCGCCGGATGAGGAGGTCGAGGCGGTGGTCAAGTCGCTGGAGAAGTGGCTGCCCGACCACGCCGACTCGACCGTGGCCGTGCTGGTGCCGCGCAACCTGCGCGGCGTGGACGTGATCGAGGCGCTCAAGCGGCGCAAGATCGCCTACGTCGAGCTGCTGGCCAGCACCGCCTCCACCCGCCAGGCGGCCAACCGCCTCGGCGAAGCGGTCAGCGCCCTGGCCGACCCGACCTCCCCGGCAAAACTGGCGCGCGCCTACCTGGCCTGGCGCAAACCCGATCCCGAGGAGCTGCCGGTCCCGCCCGAAGTGCGCAGGAAGGTTGCCGAACTGCTGCGCAAGCTGGAGGCGATCGAGGCCTATCTCGCCCCGGCCGCGGGCCAGGATTGGATGGAAGGTCTCGCCCTCCCGGATGAGCAGGCCGAAACGATCCTTCCCGAGCTGGAGGCCTTCCGCCAGACGATGCGGCGCTGGCAGGGCACGACCCTGCTGCCCGCCGACCAGATGGTGCTGACCCTCGGGCAGGACCTGTTCACCGCCCCGAGCGACCTGGCCCTGACCCACAAGCTGGCCCTGGTCCTGCGCCAGGCCGCGCTCGAGCACGCTGACTGGCGCCTGCCGGAATTGAACAACGAGCTGGGCGTCATCGCCCGCAACGAACGGCGTTTCATCGGCTTCTCGGACGACGACTCCGGCTTCGACCCCGAACGCCACCGCGGCAAGGTGGTCGTCACCACGATGCACAAGGCCAAGGGCCTGGAGTGGGACCGGGTCTACCTGATGTCGGTCAACAACTACGATTATCCCTCCGGTCAGCCGAACGACAGCTACATCTCCGAGAAGTGGTTCGTGCGCGACCGCCTCAACCTTGAGGCGGAAGCCCTGGCGCAGCTGCGCGCCGCCCTGTCCACGGACGAGTACAGCTGGTACGACGAAGGCGCTCCCACCCGCCTGGCCCGGATGGACTACGTGCGCGAGCGGCTGCGCCTGCTGTACGTGGGCATCACCCGCGCCAAGCGCGAACTGGTCGTCACCTGGAACACCGGCCGGCAGGGCGACCAGACCCAGGCGATCCCCTATGCCGCCCTGCAGGGCTGGTGGCAGGACAACCAGGCCGGATAAGCCTGTTTCCGATGAGAACCTTCCCCGCCTGAAAGTCGTCCGCCAGATCCATGTCGTTGCGAGCCCACGAGCGAAGCGAGCGGGCGTGGCAATCTCGGCGTACATCCAACGAAGATCTTGCAGGAACAATGAGATTGCTTCGTCGCCGCCGACCTGCGGTCGGAGCGGCGGCTCCTCGCAACGACAGTGGGAAAGAAAATTTCGGGATGGCGCTGGCTGGCGCCGGCGGGTTTGGCCACCCATCCTGGACGGACCGGTTGATTCTGGGCCGGGTTGGCGCTGGTCTTCGCCGGGGTGATCATCGTCCAGCTGCGCGGCAGGGGACGGGACCCGGCGCCCTGATCAGGCCCGGTCCGTCGGGATACCGATCGAGACAGCCCGGGCGCGCAGCGAATCGAGCAGGCGCTCGTAGCCGTCCCGGCTGGCGAAGTTGATCCACTGCCAGTGGCCGAGGCGCTCGGGCATGCCGCAGCGTTCGAGCTTGAGCGGGATGAGAAAGATCGTCCCTTCCGGTTTCTCCTCGGCAATGTCCAGCGCCAGGCGCAGTTCCTTCTGTATATACCCCTCCTTTGTGACCGAGCGCTTCGACAGGCAGACGATGACCACGTCCGAGCTGCGCACCGCTTTGCGGATCTCGAAATCCCAATTCTGCCCGCCGAGGATGCGCTCCTCGTCCAGCCAGGGATCGATCCAGGCTTCCGCTTTCAGCAAATTGAACAGCATCCGCACCGCCGCCTTGTCCTGGGAAGCGTGGCAGAGAAAAGTGTGTAAACGCCGTTTTACGATCATCCTGACCTCTCAACGAACTCGAACCTGAGTAATAGAACGTTTGTTCTGATTATAAACCAATCGGGGTGCTTTCCAGCGGACAAGTTCATTGCAAACTTTCCCCGGATAAAAAGAAGACGGGACTTTTGGTCCCGTCTTCGGCAGCAGCGTATCCACGTTCCTACTTGCGGCGCATGCGCTGGTACAGGGGCTGCAGGCGGTCGTACATCTGCTTGTACACGCCCGCATACAACTCATTGTAGAGCTTGTGTGTTTTCGGATCCGGCTCGAAGGTATCCCGCACGCGGGTCATCTCGCGGATGGCGCTGGCAAAGTCCGGATGCAGGCCGGCGCCCACGGCCGCGTCCATGGCCGCCCCCAGGGCGGAGGCTTCATAGACGTGCGGGCGGGAGGCAGGCAGCCCGAACACATCGGCCGTCAGCTGCAGGGCGGCTTGTGACTGGCTGCCTCCCCCGGCCACGCGCAGCTCGGTGATCCTCACCCCGGAGCGTTTTTCGGTCCGCTCTGCGCCTTCGCGCAGGGCAAACGCCAGGCCTTCCAGGATGGCCCGGTAAATGTGGGCGCGCGTGGTCACATCGCTGAAACCGATGATCGCGCCGCGCGCTTCCGGACCCGGGAAGCGCAGCCCCGGCGACCAGTACGGCTGCAGCACCAGGCCGTCCGAACCGGGCGGGACCGTGCGGACGAGATCGTCGAACAAGGTTTCCGCCTCCACGCCGCGCTCGTCGGCCAGCTTCTGCTCGCGCAGCCCGAACTCCTGCTTGAACCAGGTCACCATCCAGTAGCCGCGGAAGATCTGGATCTCGAAGCTGTACTGGCCCGGCACCGCCGCCGGGTAGGGCGGGATGAGAGGAATGACCTCGATATATTTCTTGTGCGTGGTGTTGATCGTGGCGGTGGTGCCGTAGCTGATGCAGCCGATGTGCGGCTCCAGGCAGCCAGCGCCCAGCACCTCGGTGGCCTTGTCCGCCGCGGCCGCGATTAGCGGCAGCCCGACCGGGATGCCGGTCTCCATCGAGGCGTCAGCCGTGATCTCACCCAGGGAAGAGGCCGCCGGGATCAGTTCAGGCAGCATCGACGGCTCGACCGGCACCGCCTGCCATTTCCAGCCCCAGGAGGCCTCCCAGTCCTGCTTCTTGTAGTCAAAGGGGACGTACCCGACCTGGCAGGCGACCGAATCGACAAAGCGGCCGGTCAGGCGGTGGGTCAGGTACCCGGATAGGAACAGGTATTTGTGCGTCGCCTTCCAGATGCGCGGCTCGTGCTTGCGCAGCCAGTTGGCTTCGGCCTCCGCCTGCAGGTAGGCGACCGTGCCGGAGGCGCCCGCCAGGGCAAAGGCCGTGCCCCACAGTCCGCCCAGCGGTTTGACCCCCTCGGTCCGGCGCTGGTCGAGCCAGTGGATCGCCGGGCGCAGCGGCTTGCCTTCCTTGTCGACGTTGATCATCGTGCTGCGCTGGCAGGTCAGGGAGACGGCCGCCAGGCTGTAGCGGTCCGCTCCCTGCTTCCAGAGGCTCTTACACGCCTCGCAGACCGCCCACCAGAAGACGTTCGGGTCCTGTTCAGCCAGGCCGGGCGCCGTCGAAAAATACGGTTCGATCGGGATGCGCGCCTTGTAGAGCAGATTGCCGCGCGGATCGAAAATGATCGCGCGGACGGACTGGGTTCCGTTGTCGATCGCCAGCAGATTTTCCTTCATTGCTCCACTCCTTGACCGCCCGCCCCGGGCGGATCCAGATTAACCCTGACTGGAGGAATTATAGCTGATAGGCGCGCTTCCATAGCACCGCGTAGGCATCCACTTCCGCCTGCCAGCGGGCGTCCTCCCAACCCAGCTCCGCCTGGACCTCGGACCGGATGCGGTCGATCAGGTCGAGCCCGCCATGCGGGAGCAGCAGACCGAGGCGGACGCGCCGCAGCAGCATGTCGTCCAGGTGGACCACGCCTTCGTTGCGCGCCGCCTGGGTCAGTTCCGCCCAGACATACGGTGTGCCGGGAATGGACTTCAGGTTTGCGCCGCGCCGCGAACACAGCGCTGTCGAGGAGGAGATCCCGTAGCGGGCCAGCAGACGCAGACACTGGCTGGCGGGCAGGTGCGACTCCGTCAGCATGTTTTCCGCTTCCGGCGGCAGAGGGTCGAGCACCGGCGCGTCGGGATCGAAGCGGATCGGCCCCAGGTGGCGGCGGACGGCCGCCAGCGCCTGACGCGCCATGATGCGGAAGGTGGTCAGCTTGCCGCCGCTGACGGTCAGCAGGCCGCTCTCATCCCAGAGCACATGCTCGCGCGATTCCTTCGACGGATTGGCCGCGCCGGTGTTGACCACCGGACGGATGCCGGAAAAGGTGGCGAGGACATCCTGGGCGGTCAGTTCGAGGGCCGGGAAGACGAATTGCAGACCGGAGAGCAGGTAGTCCGCCTCGTCCTGGCCCAGGTGCGGATCGACCTCCAGTCCGGAGCCCTGGTCGACGTCGGTGGTGCCGAACAGAACCGCGCCCTCCCACGGCAGGGCGAAGACCGGGCGCCCGTCGCGCGGGTGCAGGAAGCTGACCGCCCGGCTCAGCGGCAGGCGCTGCGATGAAAGGACCAGGTGACTGCCGCGCAGGGGGCGCAGGCGCGGCCGCTGGCCCACCTGGCTGCGCAGCTGGTCGACCCAGGCGCCGGTGGCATTGACCACCACCCGGGCGCGCACTTCCTGCTCCCGTTTTTGTCCACCCGAGACATCCTGGACCAGCACGCCGCAGACCTGACCGGCATTGGTTTTCAACAGGGACTGGACCCGGGCATAGTTAAGCGCCCCACCCCCGCCGGCGACCGACTCGCGCAGCAGGCGCAGCACCAGCCTGGCGTCGTCGGTCTGGGCATCGGAATAGCGGAAGCCGCCGCGCAAGCCTGGAACGGTCAACTGCGGGCAAAGCAGGCGCATATCCTCGCTGTCATAAGAACGGTGCGTCCACTGACGGGCCATCAAATCATAGATCGTCAGGCCGGCGCCGAAGACCCAGCCGGGCATTTTATCCCCGTCCAGGCAGGGATAGAGGAAGCCCAGCCGGTTGATCAGGCCGCGGCCCTGGCGCAGCAGGGTTTCGCGTTCGCGGACCGATTCGAGCGTCACCCGCACCTGGGCGTTCTTCAGGTAGCGCATCCCGCCATGCACCAGTTTGGAGGAACGGCTGGATGTGCCGGCGGCGAAGTCGTGAGCCTCGAACAGCACCGCCTTCAACCCGGCGTGCACGCACTGGCGCAGGATGCCCGCGCCGGTGATCCCACCGCCCACAATGATCACGTCCCAATCCTGGTCGAGCTGCGACCAGAGCGAGTCACGCCAGCCCAGTGTCCATTCCATGCGATCCTCTCCTCGATACGCGCTGTGAGCACACGTTCCAGCCGTCAGGCGGCCTGCACCTTCTTCCACAGCTCCAGGCTCTGTTCCATGATCCGGCGGGTCAACTCACCGGCCTGTGCCGTCTGCCTGCGGCGGGCGTATGCCAGCAGATCCCGGTAGTAGGCCGACGAGTGCTTCCTGCACTCGGCAAAGGTGAAGTACTGTTCGCCCATCAGCAGATACAGGTCGTGAAAAGCGTTCAACAATAGGCGGAAGACCGGGTTATCCGCCTGCTGGGTCAGAAGACAGTGCAGATCCCAGTCGGCGCGGGAAAATGCAGCCGGGGTGTCGTCCATGCTCAGGCAGGTCTCCAGAAAAGCGGCGACTTCGTCCGCCGAGTTGCCGACCGCCTGACTGGCATAGCTTGGCGCAAGCAGGATGCGCAGCTCCAGCAGGTGGTCGACGAAGGCGGGGGATTGCTGTGCCGGATAGCGGGCCAGGACGGACAGTACCGCCAGGTTGCCCTCGCGCCAGTAATCACGCACGCGCGTCGGGCGCCCGTGCTGGATCTCGAGCCAGCCGTCACGGGCCAGTCGCTGCAGCGCCTCCCGCAGGGTCGGGCGGGTGACGCCGATCTGCCCGGCGAGTTCGCGTTCCCCGGGAAGATTGCTGTTGACCGGGAAATGGCCGGAGAGGATCGCCTCGAGCAGGCGGTTTTCGGCGATCTCAGCCGGTTTTTGGACCGATTGCCAATCCATACTCGCTCCTGACTGGTAAGTGGTCATACCAGTACCAGAATAACATTTTCACAGCCAGCGAGTCTAGTGACAATTGTCAGGTACATTCCACCCGGATCGCCGGAGCCTCGGGAGCGTCATAAACGATTACAATACAAGCAATGACCTCCGAGGCCTCCCTGCCGCCTGCGTTCCCCTTCAGCCAGTCCTCCCTGCAGGACTACAGCGATTGCCCGCGCCGTTTCCGGCTGCGCTATCTCGAGCGGCTCTCCTATCCGGCGGTGGAAAGCGAACCGGCGCTCGAGAACGAACGCCGCCAGCGGGAGGGACAGTTGTTCCATCGCCTGGTCCAGCAGCACCTTCTCGGTCTGCCGGCAGCAAAACTGACCCCGCTGGCCTCCACCCCGCAGTTGCAGCGCTGGTGGGCGCATTATCTCGGCCAGGACTTCGGGTTGGAAGGCTGTGAACGGCACACGGAACTGGTGCTGAGCGCCTCGCTCGACGACCGCCGCCTCCTGGCCAAATACGACCTGGTGGCGATCCGGCCGGATGGGAAGATCCTGATCTACGATTGGAAGACTTACGAAAAACGGCCCAGGGACGAATGGATGGCCCGCCGCCTGCAGACGCGCGTCTACCGCCTGCTCATGGTCCGGGCCGGGGCGACATTCAACCGCGGCCGGGAGGTCGATCCCGGGCAGGTAGAAATGATCTACTGGTATGCCGGCCATCCGGACGAACCAGCCCGTTTCCCGTACTCGCCTGGCCTGTACCGGCAGGATGAACAACATCTGGCGGCAATCCTGGGAGAGATCGAAGCCGACCGCCAGTTCAGCCTGACACCGGACGATCGAAAATGCGCCTACTGTCCTTACCGCTCCTATTGCGAGCGCGGCGTTCAGGCAGGCGAGGATCAGGATCCGGAAACAAGCTGGGCTGGTTCGGAATTGAACTTCGCACAGGTTCAGGAAATCGAATACTAGAGGTCATCTCAAAAATGCATTTAGCAGAAGCATGATACAGGCCAGGTGAAGTAGGCCGAGATAGTTTTCCGAGATACGCTCATGACGGACCAAGACTCGTCGATAGTTCTGCAACCAGGCATTCAGTCGTTCGATCTTCCAGCGACGCTGGAAGCGCCGGAGCTTGCGCCCATCTTGTGTGGCCGGTCTCACCCGATTGGATTTATGCGGAGCGATTAGCTCGATCCCTTTCGTTCGAAGGAGTTCATCCAACGGATCACTGTCATAGGCTCGATCTCCGATCAACCGTTTCGGAGCTTCCAGGACAAATCGAGATGCGAGAGTTGCTTCCACAAGGGTGACTTCATGCGGCGAAGCAGACGTAATGTAGATGGCGACAGGAAGACCATGGCGGTCTGCCACTGCCATGACCTTCGTACCTTTCCCGCGCTTGGTCTTTCCCACGTCCCGGCCCCCCTTTTTGCGACGACAAAGAAGCCGTCGATGTAACTTTCAGAGAGGTCCAGCTTGCCGCGGTCTTTCAAATCCCTTGCTAGAGCTTGCAATACGGCCTCCAACACGCCATCTTTGCGCCATTCCTGGAAACGCCGATGGCAGGTGGCCGGAGATGGATATCGCTCCGGCAGGTCCTGCCAGGCAGCACCAGTCCGTAGGATCCACAGGATCCCGTCCAAGACTTGCCGATCCTCTCGCCGGGGACGTCCTTTCCCATCCGCACGTGGCTCTTTGACTGAAATGAGTGGTTCGAGAACTGCCCATTGCTCGTCTTTCAAGTCCATCGATCACGCTCCATTCGGGAGTATGATCGATTCTAACCATTTTTGAGATAACTTCTAGAACGACAACCTAACAATACTGTTGGGTCAAAAGTTGCCCCGGGTTGACGGCAGCAATATAATAATGGATATTGGCTCCTATGCGGTGGATCAATGTAGTTACCACAGGACTGCCCTCGCCTTTGAATCGCCTGCATCCCCTGGTTGGGCAGGCGCTCATTCGACGCGGCTTTTCCACCCGTGAAGCGGCCAAGGCTTTTCTCGACCCCAAGGAATACAATCCGACCCAGGCTGGCGACCTGCCCGGCCTGGCAGCCGCCGCCACCCGCATCGAATGGGCCCTGCGCCTGCGTCAACCGATCTGCGTCTGGGGGGATTTCGACGTCGACGGGCAGATGGGCACAACCATCCTCTATCAGACGCTGAAGGCGATGTCCGCCGAGGTCAGCTATTACATCCCGATGCGCAGCCGGGAAAGCCATGGATTGAACATCCCCCGCCTGCAGGAGTTTATCGACCAGGGCATCCGCCTGGTCATCACCTGCGACACCGGGATCACCTGCACCGAAGCGGTCGAATATGCCCGCTCGCGCGGCGTGGATGTGGTCATCACCGACCACCACGACCTGCCCTCCGCTCTGCCTCAGGCGATCGTGATCGCCACGCCGCGCCTGCTCCCCGAAGTGCATCCACTGGCCTCCCTTTCCGGAGCCGGCATCGCCTATAAACTGGCCGAGGAACTGCTGCGCAGGCAGTCCGGCGAGATCAACGTGCGCCCGATCGACCTGCTGGACATCACCGCGCTGGGATTGATCACCGATCTTGTGCCGCTGATCGGCGACACGCGCTACCTCGTCCAGAAGGGCTTGAAGGCGCTGCGCACGACGAAACGGATCGGCATCCAGGTGATGATGGAACTGGCCGAGCTGGATCCGGAAAACCTGACCGAGGAGCATGTCAGCTTCGTTCTGGGTCCGCGCTTGAACTCCCTCGGCCGTCTCGGGGACGCCCGGCCTGCGGTCGAATTATTGACCACGCAGGATATGGGCCGGGCGCGCCAACTCGCCACCCAGCTCGAAAATTACAATGCCCAGAGGCAGCTCCTGACAAGCCAGGTGATCCAGGCTGCGGAGGCGCAGCTGCGCGCAGACCCGTCCCTGCTTTCGCATCCCATCCTGGTGCTGGCCAACCAGAGCTGGCCTGCCGGTGTGACCGGCATCGCCGCGGTGCGTCTGGCCGAGCGTTACCACCGGCCGGTGATCCTCTTTTCCGCTCCAAAAGGCGCCATCGTGCGCGGTTCTGCCCGTTCGGTCCCCGGGATCAATATCACGCAGGCGATCGCGGCCCAATCCGAACTGGTCATGAAATACGGCGGGCATGCGATGGCTGCCGGTCTGGCACTCGCCCCCGAGAACCTGACCCCCTTCATAAAAGGCCTCTCCAAATCCGTCGAACAGCTGGCCGGGAACGCCACGCCGGAGGAACCTTCGTTGCGCATCGACGCCTGGCTGGATCTGCCCGAGGTGCATGTCGATCTGGCCACCGCCCTGGAGAAGCTCGCCCCGTACGGGGCCGGGAACGAACGGCTGATCCTGGCCTCGCGCAACCTGGTCCTGCATTCCGCCACGTCTGTCGGGCGGAACAAGGAACATCATAAACTGGTGGTCTCGGATTCGGTCGGGAATGCCCAGCAGGTGTTCTGGTGGAACGGCGGCAACGAGATCCTTCCGGAAGGGAAGTTTGATCTGGCCTACACGCTGCGCGCCGTGGACTGGCGCGGCAGCCGCCAGATGCAAATGGAATTGATCGATTTCCGGCCGGCCGACGAAAAAGCCCAGGAGATCACCCGCCGCCACCTGGAGATCGTTGATCTGCGCGGCAAGGACCGCACCGAAGCTTTCGACAGCCTGCCGTCCGGGGCATTGATCTGGGCCGAAGCCGAGGAACGCAACCGGATCGCCGGTTTCGACCGCAATTCGATGACCGCATCAAAAGCCCTGGCGATCTGGACCATCCCGCCTTCGCCGGAAGAACTCCAGACCGTGCTGGAGATCGTCAAGCCCCAGATGCTCTTTCTGGTCGGCGCACACGCTCCTGCCGAGACCATCGACGTATTCATGGAACGCCTCACCGGGCTGCTGAAATATGCCATCAAGCACCACCAGGGGCACGTCACCTACAACGAGCTGGCCGCCGGCACCGGGCAACGCATCATCACCGTCCAGCGCGGCCTGGGCTGGCTGATCGCCCGCGGGAACATCATCCTGATGCGCGAAGAGGAAGGCAAGCTGTGGGTGGAAGCCGGGGCGACCGCCCAGTTGCCTGCCGGAGCGACGCGGCTCTGGTCTGAGATCCAGTCCCTGCTGGCCGAAGCAGCCGCCTACCATAAGCATTTTCTCCAGGCCGATCCCGACTCGATCGTCTCCCGTCCGCAGTAAAATCAAAGCATGCCATTCCATGAGATCCAGCACACGGCGGACCGGTCGGTCAAGGTCTGGGCCCAGGACCTGCCGTCCATTTTTGCGGAAGCCGCCCGGGCGATGAACGCCGTTTCCGGCATCCGCCTGCAGTCCGGTCCCCGAGCGTTGCGCAGCTTCGAAACGACCGGCCCGGATGTGGAATCCCTGCTGGTCGCCTTCCTGTCGGAACTGCTCTTCGCCGCAGAAATGGAAAGTCTGGGCTTTGAAGAATTCGAAGTCCACATCGGCGACGGGAGCCTGCTGGTCCGCATGACCGGCGCCCCTTTGCTTAGGATCGAAAAAGCGATCAAAGCGGTCACCTACCACGGGCTGCAAGTACGGAAGGAAGGCTCCGTATATTGCGCCGAGATCGTCTTCGATGTCTGAACCCGGCCGCTTTCAGGCCAGGAGGCCAGGATGGTCCGTCTTCACGATCTGATCCGCATCCGCGACCAGGAATGGGAGATCCCGATCAGTTACCGGGCGGATATGCGCGTCCCGGTCCGCCTGTATGCCAGCCGGGAGCTGCTCGAGCAGATCGTCGGAGACAAGTCGCTCGACCAGGCGGTCAACGCCGCGACGCTGCCGGGCCTGGTCGGGCATGTGGTCGTCATGCCGGACATGCACCAGGGCTACGGTTTCCCGATCGGCGGGGTGGCGGCCACGCAGTTCCCGCAGGGGGTGGTCTCCCCCGGCGCGATCGGCTATGACATCAACTGCGGCGTGCGTCTGCTGGCCTCCGACCTCGAGGCGGAAGCGGCCTCCGGGCAGATCGAAACCCTGGTCGGTTTGCTCGACCGCTACTGCCCGAGCGGGGTGGGAAAGGAAGGCGTGGTGCGCCTCAGCCAGCCGGAACTGGAAAGGGTCCTGCGCGAAGGCTCGCGCTGGGCGCTCAAGAACGGCTATGCCAGCGAGACCGACCTGGTCCATACCGAGGAGAACGGCTGCCTCGAAGGCGCCAACCCGGCCAAGGTCAGCGAACGCGCCAAAAGCCGCGGCCGCGACCAGATCGGCTCGGTCGGCGCCGGGAACCACTTCGTCGAGGTGGATGTGGTCGAAGCCGTCTTCGATCCGGAGAGCGCCGCTGCCTTCGGATTGCGCGAAGGCTGCCTGGTGGCCCAGATCCACTGCGGCTCGCGCGGCCTCGGCCACCAGGTCTGCAGCGACTACGTCCAGGAATTCCAGGGCGCGGTCCGCCGCTACGGGATCGAACTGCCGGACCGGGAGCTGGTCTGCGCGCCGATGGACAGCCCGGAGGGGCAGGCTTACCTGGGCGCGATGCGCGCCGCGGCCAACTTCGCCTTCGCCAACCGCCAGATCCTGGCCCACTCGATCCGGCGCGCCTTCGAAGAGACCTACGCAGGGAAATTGAAAGGCTGGCGGTTGCGCCAGGTCTACGACATCGCCCACAACATGGGCAAACTGGAGACGCACGAAGTGGCCGGGGAACGGCTCAAGGTCTGCGTCCACCGCAAGGGGGCGACGCGCGCCTTCGGCCCGGGCAGCCCGGGGCTGCCCCCGGAGTTCCAGCACAGCGGGCAGCCGGTGCTCGTGCCCGGCTCGATGGGCACCGCCTCCTGGGTCCTGGCCGGGACCGAGGCCAGCATGCTGCGTTCGTGGGGCTCGAGCTGTCACGGCGCCGGGCGGACGATGAGCCGCGCCCAGGCCAGGCACGAGGTGCGCGGCGACCAGCTGCGCCGGGACCTGGAAGGACAGGGCATCCGCGTGCGGGCCGGCAGCCTGTCCGGGCTGGCCGAAGAAGCTCCCAGGGCCTACAAGGATGTGGACGCCGTCGTCGAGACGGTCTGCACAGCCGGGATCGCCAGGAAGGTGGCCCGTTTGCGGCCTCTGGCGGTCGTCAAAGGCTGACCGGCCTGGAACTTCAGCGCACAACCCGGCGTCTTCAGCGGAAACCATCCAGTGGAGGCACTGCATGAAAACCCTGACGACCCTTTCCATCCTGCTCCTCATCCTGAGCGCCTGCGCCGGCCTGCCGGCCACCCCGGACCCCGGGCAACCTGTCGTCGACGAGCCCGGCACGCCGCCGCCTGCGGATCCCTTCTCGCCACAGAATGGGGACGCGGCACTCATAGAAGGTCCGGTCTACCTCGACTCACTCGAACTGCTGACCCTGGAGAGCTACCCGCTGCAGTTCGTGCTCGTTCTGAAAGGCAGCCTGCCCACCCCCTGCCACCAGCTGCGGTTGACGGTCGCTCCGCCGGACGAAGCCGGCAGGATCGCGGTGCGAGCCTACTCGCTCGCCGACCCGGAGACAGCCTGCATCGCTGTCCTGGAACCCTTCGAGGCCAGCCTGCCCCTGGGCAGCTTTCCGGCCGGGCATTACCAGATCGTGGTCAACGGGGAACCCGGCGCAGAATTCGACGCCTGACCGATTGAGAACCCGGAATCAAAGACCGCCAGGCCATGGCCTGGCGGTCTGCATATCCAAACGAACCATCTATTTATCGAGGATCTGGGACAGGAACAGTTTGGTGCGGTCGGACTGCGGGCGGGTGAAGATGTCGTCCGGGGTGCCGGTCTCGACGATCAGGCCCTGGTCGAAGAAATACATCCGGTCGGCCACGGCCCGGGCGAAGCCCATTTCGTGCGTCACCACCAGCATGGTCATGCCCGACTTGGCCAGCTCGGTCATCACGTCCAGGACTTCCTTGATCATCTCGGGGTCGAGCGCCGAGGTCGGTTCGTCGAAGAGCATGATCTTGGGTTCCATCGCCAGGGCACGCGCAATGGCGACGCGCTGCTGCTGACCGCCGGATAGCTGCCCGGGGAACTTGTCCACCTGCTCCGGGATGCCGACCCGTTCCAGGAGTTCGCGCGCCTTGGCTTCCGCTTTCTCCTTCGGCCACTTGCGCACCTGGATCGGGGACAGGGTGATGTTCTGGAGAACGCTCAGATGCGGGAACAGGTTGAACTGCTGGAAGACCATCCCGGTCTCGGTACGGATCATTTCGATGTTGCGCATGTCGTTGGTCAACTCGATGCCATCGACGATGATCGTGCCCGCCTGATGGTCCTCGAGCCGGTTGATGCAGCGGATAAAGGTGGATTTGCCCGAGCCGGACGGCCCGAAGATGACCACCACCTCCCCCTTCTGGACATCCATGTCGATCCCCTGCAAGGCATGAAAATGACCATACCATTTTTCCACGCCGCGGACGGAAATGATCGGCTCGTTTTCGCTCATCATCTGCTCCTGTGGGACATTTCGAATATTATAGAGCAAAACCGGGAAAAGCCAGCATCGACTTCACGCGAGTTCAGGATCGGGGAGGCTGATCGAGGCCAGGTGGGCGCGGGTCAGTTCCAGGAGCGCGGCGACCGGCAGGCAGATGTTCAGGCCGCGCTGCCCGCCGCTGATGTGGATCGCGGTGTGCCCTTGCGCTTGCGCAGAGAGCACGACCTGAAACCCCTTGTGGATCAGCGCCAGCGGGGAGATCCCGCCCGCCTGCAGGCCGGTCAGGCGCTCCGCCTCCTGTTCGGTTGGCAGGACCAGTTTCTTCTCGCCCAGAGCGGCTGCCAGCAGCTTGACATCCACGCGATGTGGACCGGGAATGACCGCCAGGACCGGTTTTCCCTTAAGCCGCGTCACGACGATCGTTTTATAGACCAGCTGCGGGTCCACACCGAGCAGGCGGGCCGTTTCGAGCGCACCCAGCTTTTCCGCCGGGAGTTCGTGGACCGTGTAGCTCACCTGGTGCGAATCGAGGAAGCGGGTGATGTTGTTGACGACAGGCATGGGATCTGTGAAACGGACCGAAAAGGATCGGACAACCCATCCAGGCAGGCTGTTCGAGTGTGATTGTACACAGGTTGAGATATTCTGATAAGACCGAATATTGCTCGATTTGCGACGGTGGCGCAGGCTTTCCGTAGGTTAAAATAGGACAAGCAAAGGAGGCAGAGTCATGAAACGGATCGCTGAACTTGCCGGCATGGAGCTCCGCTGGGAACAGCCGAATGCCTTCAAAATGGAGTACGTCCTCTTCGCCGGCGACCAGGAGGCGGCCACGCTGCAGTTCCGCAGTTCGTTCGGATCCTTTGCCACTGCCCGCAGCGCGGATGGATGCTGGACTTTCAAACGGGTCGGTTTTTTCCAGACCCGGGTGACGATCCGGGATTGTGATACGGATGTCGATCTGGCCGAATTCCATAACAATACCTGGACCAGCGGCGGGACATTGGAATTAGCGGATGGCCGCATCCATAAAGCCAGCACCAATTTCTGGCAGACGCAGTTCGAATTCTGTAATGCGCAGGAAGAGGTCCTCTTCCAATATGCAAGGATCGGCGGCTTCATCCACTCCTCCGCCCAGGTCGTGATCCAGCCGGCCGCCCTGACCATCCCCGAACTGCCCTGGATGGTGATCCTGGCCTGGTACCTCTCGATCCTGATGCACCAGGATGCAGCCGTTGCTGCGGCCGCGTGAATCGATCGTGAAGACATCCTCCCCGCTCAGCCTGGAGGAACTCCAGGCCCAACTCCCCGATACCTACACCCCCGCCGACCGGGAGCTGGTTCAGCGCGGATACCGCCTGGCCGAGAAGGCGCATACCGGGCAGAAACGCGCTTCCGGGGACCCGTACATCAACCACTGCCTGGCCGTGGCAGGCATCCTGGCGGATTATTCCATGCCGGCCGAGGTGATCGTCGTCGGGTTGCTGCACGACACCGTCGAAGATACCACGATCACGTTCGACGTCCTGAAGCACGATTTCGGCGAGGGGATCGCCAACCTGGTCCACGGGGTCACCAAGCTGACCCAGCTGCCGCGCGTCTCGCGCGGCGAACACCAGGAGGAGGCCCAGAAGAAGAACAACGGCGACCAATCCGAAGCGGAGGCCGAAGCCGCCCTGCGCAACCGCAAGCGCGAGCTGTCCATCGAAACCCTGCGCAAGACCTTCCTGGCAATGGACAGCGATGTGCGCGTCGTGCTGATCAAGCTGGCCGACCGGCTGCACAACATGCGCACCTTGAGCTTCTTTCCCGAGACGAAGCGCAAACGCATCGCCCAGGAGACCCTGGACATCTTCGCCCCGCTCGCCAACCGCCTGGGCATGTGGCAGATCAAATGGGAGCTGGAGGACCTCGGGTTCCGCTACACCCAGCCGGACAAGTACAAGGAGATCGCCGAGCAGCTGGCCGAACGGCGCGAACTGCGCGAGGCCGAGGTCCGGCAGATCGCGGCGGCCATCTCGACACCGCTGGCCCAGGCGGGAATCAAGGCCGAGATCAGCGGCCGGCCAAAGCATATCTATTCCATCTACCGGAAAATGATGGAAAAAGGGAAATCCTTCGACCTGGTGCGGGACGTGCGCGGCGTGCGCCTGATCGTCCCGGACGTGGCCGCCTGCTATTCCGCCCTCGGCATCATCCACACCAACTGGCGGCCGATCCCCGGCGAGTTCGACGACTACATCGCCGCGCCCAAGGACAACTTTTACCAGTCGCTGCACACCGCCATCATCTACGACGACGGCAAGCCGGTCGAGGTGCAGATCCGCACCGGCGAGATGGACGAGAACGCCGAGTTCGGCATCGCCGCCCACTGGCGCTACAAGGAAGGCGGCAAGGGCGACCGCTACGATGAACGCATCAACTGGCTGCGCCGGGTGATGGAATGGCGCCAGGACGTGGAGGATGCCCAGGAATTCGTCGACAGTATGAAGACCGACGTCTTCAAGGACCGCGTCTACGTCTTCACCCCGCGCGGCGACATCATCGACCTGCCCTCCGGTTCGACACCGATCGATTTCGCCTACCACGTCCACACCACGGTCGGCGACCGCTGCCGGGGCGCCAAGGTCAACAACAAGCTCGTCCCGCTGGATTACGAGCTCAAGACCGGCGAACAGGTCGAGATCCTGACCGCCAAGCAGGGCGGTCCCAGCCGGGACTGGTTGAACCCGAACCTGGGCCTGGTGCGCACGCAGCGTGCCAAGTCCAAGATCCGCGCCTGGTTCAAAAAGCAGGACCGGGACCAGAACATCACCCAGGGCCGCGAGGTGCTCGAGCACGAGATCCAGCGCCTGGGCCTGCCCGAACTGGACGACGACCGGCGGATCGCCCTCGCCCAGCTCTTCGGCCGCAGTCCGGAGGAGCTGTATGAAGCCCTGGGCTGCGGCGACCTGACCATCGGCCGGGTGGTCAACAAACTGATGGAAGGAAAGGAACCGGACGACACCTTCGTGGTCGTCCCAGCCACCAGCGAGGCAGTCGCCGGCACGGACGTCACCGTGCTCGGTTTGAAAGGGCTGATGACCACCATGGCGCGCTGCTGCAACCCCACCCAGGGGGACGAGATCATCGGCTACATCACCCGCGGCCACGGCGCGACCATCCATCGCCAGGACTGCCCCAACATGCTGCGCATCAAGGACCGCGAGCGGCTGGTCAAGGTCTCCTGGGGGGAGAATGTGCGCACCTATCCCGTTCCGGTCCGGGTGCGCGCCTACGACCGGCAGGGCTTGATGGGTGATATCACCACCCTGCTGAACGGCGAGAACGTCAACATCGTCGATGTGCAGGTGCGCATTAACAAGAACCTGGCCGACCTGCGCCTGGTGATCGAGGTCAAGGACATCGCCCAGCTCAGCCGCATGCTGGCGCGCATCGAGAACCTGCCCAACGTCCTCGAAGCGCAGCGCATCAAAGGCGGCTGAGCGCCGCCATTTTCTCATCCCGCGTTCATCCCGATCATCCCGGCTTTGTTATAATCCTGTCCATGGATTGGATCGTGCGCCTCCTGCGCGGACTGCAGTTCACGCTGTATGGGATCTTCCTGGCGGCTTTGCTCAGCACCAGCAGCCTGCGTTATTCCACCGACCCGGCCGATACGGCCCGCCGCTTCACGCGGCCGCTGGAGTTCGACTATTTCGACTGGACGTTGAACGCCCTGGGTGTGAAGCTTGCCCAGGCTTCGCTCGACTCCCCCTTCCAGTTCGCCGAAGCCGACCGGCACCGCATCGTCGTCGACGACCTGCTGCTGGTCGACCAGATCCAGGCCGCCGAATACCAGTTGAACCTGATCTTCGCCGACCCGTCCATCCAGGACCCGCAAGCGGGATCGGCTGCCCTGCGCGCCCGCCTGGCGGAACTGCGCGCCGAACAGGCCCGGCTGGCCCCATTCGCCGAGGCCGTGCTCCAGGAACAAATCGCCAGCGTGCTGATCGACCTGGGGCTGGACAGCCTGGGGCGGCCCTTCCCGCCCGTGCTCTTCCACATCACCCCCCTGCCCAACAACCTGATCGTCTCGCCGCGCGATCGCATCCAGCAGGACGCCTCGATCTCCCTGGTGGCGGACATCAGCGTGGACCAGCAGGCGCGGCTGGAGGACCAGGTAGACGCCGCCCTGGGCGTCTCCTCCCTGGTCGTGCCGGTGGGGGGCATCGGTTCCTACCCGACGATGGTCATGCGCACCACCGCCCTGGACTGGCTGGCCGACACGATCGCCCATGAATGGATCCACAACTGGCTGTCCCTGCGGCCATTGGGCACGAACTACACCACGACGCCCGAACTGCGCACGATGAACGAAACGACCGCTTCCATCGCCGGTGGGGAGATCGCCCGGTCGGTCCTGCAGCGCTATTACCCGGAACTGCTCGCCGCCAACCTGCCCGAGCCGATCCGCCTGACCGCAAGGCCGCCGCAGCCGCCGCAGGCAGTCTTCGATTTCCGCGCCGAAATGCATACCACCCGGGTGGTCGTCGACAGGCTGCTCGCCGTGGGCAGCATCGAAACCGCCGAAGCCTACATGGAAGCCAGGCGCAGGATCTTCTGGGACAACGGCTATCCCATTCGCAAGCTGAATCAGGCTTACTTCGCCTTCCATGGCGCTTACGCGGATGCCCCCGGCGGCGCGGCCGGCGAGGACCCGGTCGGGCCGGCCGTCCGGCAGCTGCGCGACCAGAGCACTTCGCTGACGGATTTCCTGCAGACCATTGCAGCCATGGATTCCTTCGCCCAGCTTCAGGCAGCCATCTCCCCATGAGAACAAGCCTCCTGCCCGTCCTCCTGGCCCTGCTGCTGGTCAGTGCCTGCAGCCGCGAGCCGGTCAGCCTGGCAACGGCCGCGCCGGAGGCCTCCTCGGCCGCGGCGACCGGCGCTCCGGCGGTCATGCCGTGCACGGTCTACCACATCCCGGCCACGCCGGAGGTGCTTGCCTCCCCGTTCGAAGGCAGCGGACACGCGGCCGGGCCGCAGGACGCCGCGGTGACGATCGTCGTCTTCAGCGGGTACCAGTGCCCGGCCTGCGCCTACCAGGCTTCCATATTGAGATCCATCCGCAGCCTGCACGCCGACAGCGTCCGCTTCGTCTTCTTTTCCGTCCTGCGGCCGGAGAACGACAAGGATGAGACCGCCGTCCGCCTCGTGGAGGCCGCCGCCCTGCAGGACCGGTTCTGGGAGCTGCATGATCTGCTCTTCGACAACTACGCCGTTTGGTCCGGGATGACCCCCGAGGCCCTGCTCGATTGGGCGGTCGCCGGCAGCGCGGCGCTGGGATTGGATCCCGCCCGGCTGCGGGCGGATGCATCCGGGGCGGAGGTGGAGCAACGCCTCGCCCAGGTCCGCTCGGTCAGTGAAAGCCTGCAAGCCTACCCGCTGCCGATCCTGTACCTGAACAGCAACGCACCCTACACCGGCCTGGCGGACCTGGCCAGCCTGGACACCGTCGTCCGCATGGAGATCCTGACCGCCCGCATGTTCAGCCGCTGCCCGGACTGGCTGATCGATCCGGTCCGCCAGTATATCGCCACCCTGGAGACGGACCGCGGCGAGGTCGTCATCCAGCTCTTCCCGGACAAGTCGCCGCTGGCGGTCAACAATTTCGTCTTCCTGGCCCGCCAGGGCTGGTACGACAACATCACCTGGCATCAGGTGATTGCCGGCAGCCTGGTCGCGAGCGGGGATCCCAGCGGTAGCGGCCTGGGCAACCCGGGTTATTATTTCGACGTCGAACTGGCGCCCGGCCTGAGTTTCGACCGCCCCGGCATGCTGGCCATGGACAACCGCGGCATCGGCACGAACGGCAGCCAGTTTTTCATCACCCTCTCCGCCCAGCCGCAGCTCGACGGCAACTACACCATCTTCGGGCAGGTGCTGCAGGGCGTGGACGTGCTCGCCGCCCTCACCCCCCGGGAAGCACAGCCCGGCCTGTATCTCGTCCCCGGTGACCGGCTGATCCGGGTCCGCATCGAAGAACGCTAGGAGCTTTATGGAAACAAAACCGGCCCGCGACAATTTGCGCGAGGGAGCCCTGCTGCTGTTCTCCGGCCTGGGCATCCTGGTCCTGCTCGGCCGCGCGCTTTTCATGGTCCTCACCACCCTGCTCCAGGAACCGCCCGCCGAGGCGGACGTCCTGGCTGCCGCCGGTCTGGGCGGGATCTCCACGATCACCTGTGCCCTCCTGCTCCTGCCGGTATTGATCGCGACCGCCCGCCGCCTGCAGGGGAAGGAACTGCGCGCCGTGCGGCTGCCGGGGCTGCGCGGCTGGTACATCCCGGCCCTGGCCGGGTTGTGGCTCCTCGCGGTCCTCGTCTGCGGCCTGTTGAGCGGCCTGCTCTCGTACGGCTGGATCCCGTCGATCCCCTTCTTCCTGGCCGGGATCCTGCTCCCCGCGCTGGGCCTCTCCTGGCTGGCCATGAACGGGCTCGCCTCCGGTTCCTGGCGGCGCGTGGGGGCCGTGCTCGGACTGGGCATGACCGTCAGCCCCTTCCTGTCGATCCTGGCCGAATATGGCCTGATGGGGCTGGCCGGGCTGGCCGCCGTGGCGGTCGCCGCCGGCAACCCGGAATGGCAGACCGCGATCGAAACGATCAAGAGCCAACTGGAACAGAGCACCGACATACAGTCAGCGCTGGTCCCGCTGGCCCCCTACCTGGCCAAACCGCTGGTCTTCCTGGCGTTGCTGGCCTTCGCCGCAGTGCTCGGTCCCCTGATCGAGGAGGCCTGCAAGAGCATCGCCGTCTGGCTGGTCGGGCGGCGCCTGCGGTCCCGCGCCGAAGGGTTCTACCTGGGCGCCCTGAGCGGAGCGGGATTTGCCATCCTGGAGGGATGCCTCTCGGCCAGCGGGGCGGGTTCCATGCTCGGGGTCGGTCTGCTCGGCCGGGCGGCCAGCACCCTGATGCATATCAGTGCCAGCGCGATCCTCGGCTGGGGCGTCGCTGCAGCCATCCTGGAGAAACGCTACGGGCGGCTGCTGCTCAGCTACCTGGCCAGCGTCAGCCTGCACGGATTATGGAACGGTTCCGCCCTGCTTGCGGTTTACGGCGCCCTGCGGACCACCGCTTCCAAGATGGAAATGCCGGACATGGTCAGCATGCTCTTCATGCTGGCCGGGGTGGGTCTGCTGGTCTTCCTTTTCGGCCTGATCCTGGCCCTGCTTCCGCTCATCAACCGGTATTTACAGAAAACGCACCGCGCGCCCGCTTCTGATATAATGCCCCCGCCAAATTCTTGACGAAGAGGACATCCATGGACTTCATCATGACCCTGATCGATTTCGTTTTGCACATCGACACCTACCTGAGCGACATCATCGCCAACTACGGCGCCTGGACCTATGCGCTGCTCTTCGTCGTGGTCTTCCTGGAAACCGGCTTCGTGGTCACGCCCTTCCTGCCCGGCGACTCGCTGATCTTCGCCGCCGCCACCTTTGCCGCCCGGGGTGTGCTCGATCCCTGGCTCATTTTCGGGCTGCTGGCCGTGGCGGCCTTTGCAGGAGATACGGTCAACTACTGGATCGGGCATAAGATCGGCGGACGCGCCTATACCGGTGAGATCAAGTGGATCAAGAAGGAATACATGGATCGGACGCACGTCTTCTTTGAGAAGCACGGCGGCAAGACCATTTTCCTGGCCCGCTTCGTCCCGATCATCCGCACCTTCACCCCTTTCGTTGCCGGCATCAGCCGCATGTCGTACGGCTTCTTCATCCGCTGGAACCTGATCGGCGGGATCACCTGGGTGGCCACCTTCACCCTGCTCGGCTACTTCTTTGGTAACATTCCATTCGTACAGAAGAACTTCGAACTGGTGATCATTGCCATCGTCCTGATCTCGTTCGTCCCGGCCGTGGTGGAGGCCATCAAGGCCAGGCAGGAAATGAAGGCAAAAGCCTGATCGATCCCGGAAAAGAAAAAATCCCGGTCCGTGTGGATCGGGATTTTTTATGGGTCGTCTCGCTATGGCACCAGGCCGAGGAACCGGCCGAACCAGTACCACAGCACGTCCGCGGCCGGCTTCCCATGCACGGAGGCCGAGGCATCCTGCAGGACGGCCGGCGGATAGTAGCCGCGGCTGACCAGGCCTCCCAGCCAGCTGCGCTCGTTCACCGCCAGGAGCAGTGCCTGGTAGATATCCGCCTGGGCCTGCAGGTTGACCCCGCCGGCCGGATTGCCCGGCTGGAGGATGGTCTGGACCGGGACCGAGGCGCCGGCCGCGCTGTCCAGCGACGGATAGGCCACGGCCAGGATGACCGGTTTCTGCAGCGCCGCCTGGAAGGGCTGGATGTCCGCATCCAGGCGCTGGCCGGCGGAAGCCTTGAGCTCGTCCACGCTCGTTCCAGTCAGCGGTGCGTACCAGAGCAGGTAAATGCCATCCAGGTCACGGGCGAAACCGGGAAGTGCAGCCAGGTCGGAGGGATACGAGGCCGCCCACAGGATCGTCCCGTCAAAGTCCTGGCGGACCTCCGCCAGCAGGCTGCGCCAGCGGGCTTCGGCATCCACCGGAGCGCGCCCCGTACCCGGAAGGGCCGGCAGGACCCACTCCCCGCCGAGGATCAAGGCTTGAGCGCCGGACGATTTTGCCAGGCGGGCGTGATAGCGCGCGAAGGCCTGGGTGCGCGCGAACCAGGCATCCCACCAGGCGGACGAATCCGGCGTGGTGGACCACCAGGTCGCCGCGTCGACTGGCAGAACGGGCTGCGGAAAGAGCGCCACGTTCAGGTTGGCGGCCCGGGCGCGGGCGATCGTATCGGCGCTGTCCACGGCCAGCGGGTCGGATCCGGGCAGCGGAGCGAAAAGGAAGGGGGATGCCTGGCTGACCGTCCAGGTCGGCGTCAGCACCAGCCAGTTGGCATACAGACTCTGCACGTTCTGGATCGCGGCTGCCATCCAGGGCTGCCAGCTGGGATCGTAATCCGGAAGGAATTCCACCCCGGCCCAGAAACCGGCTGACCGGGCTGTCACCGGATAGCCGACCAGGGAAGCCGTCTGGCTGCCGTTGAACCAGCTCCAGCCGGCAACCTGGTCCTGCAGGTCCTGCGGCGTCAGGCTGGTGGCCACCGGCCGGCCCAGCTGCCCGGACCCGGTCTGGATGTCGTCCGCCAGACCGCACTGGTCATTGCGGCAAAAACGATATTCGAAGGAACCGAGCATGTTCAACGGACTGTACAGGATGTACACCCAGCGGTTGTTGCCCAGCGGCCACATCGGGATGGGTTCGGTCCAGGCGTACGGATCGAATTGGATCGAGATCGTATCCGTGACCGGCGTATTCTCCGGAACGGTCAGTTCGAAGGTGATCGGCGCGGACGGTCCGGACTGCCAGGTGGGGATGGCGTCCTGCACCTGGATGGTCTCCTGCGTATTGGGCACGACCAGCTGGCGGGTCACAAAGCTGCCGTCCAGGTTGTGCTCGGAATTCCAGAAGCCGTCGCCGAGGGTGTAGCGGTAGCGGACATCCGCACCGGCCGGGAGCTGCAGGGAAAGCGTGTAGCGGCCATCGGGCAGCGGCGTCAGTAACGGCATGCGTGCCGAAACCCCGCTCATTCCGCCGAGCAGGTCCCCAAAGGTATTGCCCAGCGGGTACAGGCTGCCCGCCAGCCGGACGGGGGAGTTGGGGATCGTGCCCTGTGGAACGGAGACGGTGAAGACGACGTTGACCAGCGGGGCGGCTGCCAGTTGCAGTTCGACCGGTGTGCTCTTATTGTCCTCCACCCGGGCGCCCTGCTGGAAGGTCTGGTAGGAACCGTCGAGGGCATACGCGACCAGGTTGTGCGTGCCGGCCGGCAGGCTCTCCAGGACAAAACCACCATCCGCATCGGTCAGGGTTTGTTGCCCACCGGCTGCGACCAGGATGTTGACCAGCGGGGACCTCGTGCCGGCGTCCAGGACCCGTCCGAGGATGCGCCCGGAGGGGTTGGTGAAGGGCGTATCCGCCCAGGAAGCGACGATGTCCTCGGTCGTGGACGGGCCGGTCACATGGAACAGGCGGTAGCGGACCTGCCGGCCGAGTCCGTCATCCTCGGGGATCGGCAGGGTTCCCTGCCGCAGGTAGCGGTACTTGACCACGCTGTTCAGGCTGAAGGGAATGGTGACCGTGTAATGCAAGGCATCCATGCTCTGCATCGGTGTGTTGACCGGATTCATGGCCAGGCCGGCGACCTCGTCGAGAACCGACAGGTAGAGCGTTTCCCCGCCGGGCAGCGGCGCAGGCAGGACCACGGAGAAGGTGACGGCGGCAGCCGCCTGGGGAGTCGGGGTCGGCCCTGCCGGCACGGTCGGCGTGGCAGTCTTTCCGGTCAGACCGGGAAGGTCCAGCAACCCGAGCGAGCAGCCGCTGGTGACCAGGGACAGGAGCGCGAAGAGCAGGAAAACACGGGGAAAATGGCGGAATACGCGTGAAAAGAACATACCCTTCCTTTCAGGGTGAACGGAATCGGGATCCTGCCATGATTTTACTTGAGAACGGCTTGGGAATACGATGGACTGTACGTACTATTCCCCACCACGGCTTTTTTGGGAGCGCAGGAACTGGATGATCTCATGCTCATGTTCCGCCAGGCTGCCCAGGACGCCATTGACGAAACGCGGTGCGCTGTCGGAGCCGTAGGCCTTGGCAAGCTCGACCGCCTCGTTGATCGCCACCTTGACCGGGGTGGAGCGCGCCACCGTGAATTCCCAGGCAGCGATGCGCAGGATGTTCCGGTCGATGGCCGCGATCTGGTCCAGGGGCCATTCGGGGGCGTACCGGGAAATGACCTCGTCCAGTTTCTCCCGCAGCGGCAGAACGCCAAAAAGAATCTGGCGGATGAACTCCGCCAGCTCGTTGGATTGAGGTTCATCCCCAAGACGCTGTTGGATGACTTCCGCCGGGGGATGACCCACCATGTCTATTTCGTAAAGAGCCTGCAGGGCAATGCCGCGTGCCCTGGTGCGTGCTTTCATACTTTATGCCTCTGTGGAGTATTCGATGTCCTCGATGTGGATATTGACATGTCCGACATCCAATCCGGTCATTTCAGAGACGGCGCGCGCCACCGTATGCTGGACCAAGCGGCCCACTTCACGGATGTTGACGTCCTTCTCGACCACCAGGAAGAGATCGACCCGAACGACGCCATCCTCGACCACGATCTGGACGCCATCATGCCCGCGCGTGAAGAGATTGTTGACCCCACCCTTCACGGGTGCCATATGGCTGATGCCGTCCACTTCCAACGCGGCCATCCGGGCGATCGTCAGGAGCACATCCGGGGTCAGGGTTGTCTTGCCTGGGGAACGGTACTCGCTCGTCATCGTGCCTCCTCAAGTTTGGGGAATTATACTACCAATGAAAACCCCTCATCGCGCCTTCCGTCGCAGGCCCAGGCCGAGGGCCAGGCCGCCCAGCAGGGCGAATCCGCCGACGATCAGGAAGGCGTCCTGCCAGAAACGCATCGGGAACAGGCGGATCAGGGTGTCGGAATACAGGAACAGCCAGGAGTCGCCCTCGAAGAACAGGCTGTGGAAAACGGTAAAGAACTGCCAGAAACTGAACACGCCCAGGATGGCCAGGGTCGCGACCAGGCCGACCGCCACCCAGCCGCCGCGGCGGATGCCACGCAGCAGCACCGGCAGCCAGCGGAACCGCCAGGCCAGCAGGAGCAGCAGGACCAGGACGAGGGTCAGCCCCAGGCCGACGCCCATGGCCGGCCGCAGGATGTTCTTCACATCCTGCATATGGCTGAGCTCGCGCGCATTGAACAGGGGGGAACCGTCCGGAAAGGTCAGGTCACCGAGCAGGGAGATGCCGGCGTTCGTGTTGAGGTAACGAAGGGACAGGCCGGCATACTCCAGGCGGTCCTGAAGGGTGAAACCGTACGGATCGGCCGGGAAGCCTGGCAGGCAGTACTCGATCTGCAGGAAGAGGTCCGTCAGCAGCAGGCGGATGCCCAGGAAGACCAGGACGATCGGCACCAGGACAGTCGCCAGTCCCCCGGCCAGGCGCGGCAGGAGGGCCGGCATTTGCGAAACAGGCTTTGCGTTCACTGGAGGGTCTCCGTTCCGCTGTCGAGCAGGAAGTTGAGGATCAGGCTGTTGGTCAGCCATTCGATCGGCGCCCGGTCGTCGGTGAAGACCATCGTGACTGCCGGTTCGGGCTGCAGGTTGGCCAGGGTCAGGGCGATCGAGTCGAGCAGCAGCGGGTGGACCTCCGCCTGCGCCGTCAGACGGGCAAAATTCGCGGAAAGCAATTCCGCCCGGGTGGGCTGCAGGGTGGCGTAGAGGATCGAGTTGAACGTCCCGGGGATGTCCATCACGTAGACCGAGGGGAAGATCGTGCGGATGGTGGTCGCCAGGCCGTCGATCAGGCTGCGGTCGTCCGGGGCGCGGCCGACGTTGATCGCCAGCACGCCGTCGGGATTGAGGTGATCGGCCGCGATCTGGAAGAACTCTTGGGTGGTCAGGTGCGGGGGAATGTACGGGGGCCGGTAGGCGTCCACACAGATCAGGTCATAGCGCTCCGGGCTGTGCTCCAGGCCCCAGCGCCCATCCTGGACGAACACATTCAGGTTGGGCAGGTCCATGCCAAAGTAGGTCCGCCCGACCTCGACGATCTTCGGGTCGATCTCGAAGCCGTCGATGATCACGCCGGGGAAGACAGCCGTTGCCTGGCGGGCGCTCGTCCCGGCAGCCAGGCCGACGATGGCAATGCGCTGCACGGATCCCGGTTCCCGGTCCGCTTCGAAGAACGGACCGACCAGGAACTGCTGCCAGGGTCCGCCGTATGCCAGCGTATCCGGGTTGTACTCCGAGTGGATCCCCTGGCCTTCGTTCAGGCGCAGATAGCGCGTGCCGGAGAACTCGAGCACCTGGATGTAGTTGTAGGCCGACTCGGTCTCGTAGATCTGACCGGAGGAGGCCTTGATCCGGCCCCCGCCGCCAAAGAGCGCCAGGACTGCCAGCGCCACGACCATCAGCAGGTAGGGCAGCACCTTTTTCCAGCCCGCGCTCATGCGCAGGCCGGCCAGGGCCACGCACAGCAGTGTCAGGCTGAACAGCAGGAAGGTGCGCGTGGTCCCGATGGTCGGGATCAGGACCAGGGTGGGCAGGAAGGTGCCGATGAAGGAACCGATGGTGGAGATGCCGTAGATCGTCCCGGCGACATGCCCGGCCCGGCCGGTGTCGTCCATCGACAGGCGGATGGCGAACGGGGAGATCATGCCCAGCAGCGTGATCGGGAGGGTGAACAACACCAGCACGCCGACGAAGGCCCCGGCGAGCACACCGATGCGGATCGTGTCGAAGGCGTCCGCGGCGGTACGCAGCACCGGGTTGGCGATGTAAGGGACCACGCCCAGGCTGAACGCGCCCCAGGCCAGGATGGCGTACATCGTTTCCGGCCGCGGCGAGCGGTCCGCCCATTTGCCGCCCAGGAAGTAACCGGCCGTCAAGTAGATGAGGATCAGGCCGATGATCACCGCCCAGACCACGTTGCTGGTGCCGAAGATGTTGCCCAGCAGGCGCGAGGCGCCGAACTCGCCCGCCAGCGTGGTCATGCCGGAGATGAATACAGTGAAATACAGGTATCTGCGCATCCGGGCATTATACCCGTGAAGAGGGCCGGCTTGCCAAAACAGGGCAGCCCGTTTATAATTCCGCCCGCTTCCGGCCCAAGCCGGAAAAATTCACACGAGAGCGAAGGTAACCCCAGGAAATGGGGTGAGAGGCGCTCGAGGAAGGTTTCGATGGACAAAGTAACACTGCAAGCCACCCCCCGCACCGTGACCGGGAAACAGGTCCGTGCCCTGCGCCGCGCCGGTCAGCTTCCGGCGGTGATCTACGGGCACAACGTCGACCCGATCGCCATTTCGATGGACGCCCACCAGGCCTCCCTGGTGCTGGGACGGCTGACCTCCTCCAGTCTGGTCACACTCCAGCTGGAAGGCAAGGAATATCCCTCCCTGGTGCGCGAGAAGCAGCGCAATCACGTCAAGGGCACCCTGGTGCACGTCGACTTCCAGGTCGTCTCCCTGACCGAAAAGATCCGCGCCAATGTCGCCATCGTCCTGAGCGGCAACTCCCCGGCGGTCAAGGACTTCAACGCCATGTTGATCAACGGCCTGAACGAGCTCGAGGTCGAGGCCTTCCCGCAGGACCTGCCCGAGAAGATCACCGTCGACATCGGCGTGCTGGTCAAGGTCGGGGATGGCATCTACGTGCGTGACCTGATCGTCTCGGACAAGGTCCAGGTGCTGGACCACCCCGAAGAGATGATCGTCCTGGCCACCGCCGCCGCCAAGGAAGAAGTGGTCGAGGTTTCCGCCGAGGCCGCTGTCGTCGCCGAGGCTGCCGAGCCGGAAGTCATCGAGAAGGGCAAGAAGGAAGAGGAAGAAACCGAAGCCAAGTAGGCTGGTTTTCCGAACAGAGAACAGGCGCCGGATGGCGCCTGTTTTTTTCTTTTCGACCCTGGCTAAAGACCGAGAACCTCCAGGAAATTCAAGGTCATGCGCGCCGTCGCCCCCCAGAGCACCTCGCCGTCATATTCCTCGAAAACCACCACGTGAAACGGACGGGGAAACCCGTCCGGGGTGAAGGGCTGCTCGCGCCGGTGGCTGCGCTCCGCCAGCCAGGAGAGCGGGATGTGGAAGACGCGGCCCACTTCCGCCGGTTCCGGAGTGAAAGTGTACGGCCAGGGCATGGAGCCGACCACGGGCGTGACCCGGTAGTGGGTGATGGTAAGCACATCGTTCAGGCGGCCGAGAAGGCGCACATCCTCCCGGGCCAGCCCGATCTCCTCCTGCGCCTCGCGCAGGGCGGTCGCTTCGGGGACGTATTCCTGCCGGTCGCAGCCGCCTCCGGGAAAGGAGACCTGGCCCTTGTGGTGCTCGACCGTGTCCGTCCGGCGGGTGAAGACGACCTGCCATTCTGACTCGATGCGCGCCAGAGGAATGAGCACGGCGGCGCACTTCAAGACGACGCCTTCGTAGTGCTCCGCGGAACCATCCCGCGCCGCGATCACGCCCGGCTGGTAGGCCCGGCGGAGCCGCTCGCTGATCATCTGCTCAGAAAGGGAAAGGGAGGCATGCATGGCAGTGGAATTGCGCACCGGCGAAGGTCTTCCTGATCGCCGGAGACCCTTCGCGCCCAGTGTTCCTGCCGACCGCCTATTCCGCCCGCACCGCCCCGCCGCAGAAGGGGCATTCGGCGGTCGCCGGATCGATCCATTCGGCCTCGTCCGAGCGCAGCGGCGCGCCGCAGGAAGGACATTGCGTCGGCAGGAGCCGCGGCTCCTGGGGGACGGCCGCTTCTTCGGTAGGCGGTTCCATTCCTCCTGGCAGGAGCGAACCCAGATAGGTTTCGAGCTCCCCGGCCTCGGCGGTCAGCCCGCGCTCCTTCAAGGCAGCAAGGGCGCGCTGCCCGGCCCGCTGCGCTTCGGCGATCTGGCCGCGCTCAGCGAGGACCGTGAGGCCCTTCCGGGTCTGGATCAGGCTCTGCTGGATCTGACCCGCCAGCAGGTGCGCCCGCCCGGCCTGCAGCAGGAAGACCGGCGCACGCGGTCCGCCGCGCTGCAGGGCCGCCTGCCCAAACTGGGCGAAGATCCCGGCTGCGGCGGCATACTGGCCGGCGGCCATCAGGGCATTCGCCCGGCGCAGCGCCGGGGGGACCTCGGGCTGCAGGGCACGCCGCAGCGGTCTGCCGATCGGTCGTCTTCGGAACATATGGCCTCCTCGGACCCTGTGTATCGGTTCAGGGAACGGTCTGATACTCGGTCAATTCAACGTTCCCGGAAACATTGACCGGGATCTCCAACAGCAGGTAGCGGATCGAAGCGGAATCGACCTGCATCTTCAGCATGCCGATGTAGGGCGCAAACCACTGGGTCATCGTCCCGGTGATCTTCCCGTTCAAAGTCAGCCCGTTAATTGTCATTTCCGCCTCGGTCTCGAAATCGCAGACCACTTTCAGGGCCAGGTTGAAACTTCCAGCCTGGACGATGACCGGTTCGAAGGCGTCCTGCCCGCTGCCGGTCGTCCGGCAGCTCAGCAGGAATGGCGCATCAGTCAATTCAAGGACATATTCGTTGCCCTGGAAGAGCGCGCTGCCGCTGCCATTCAGGGTGTATTCGCCGTTCCAGGCCAGGTCCCAACCCGCGGCCAGGAATTCCGCATGACTGGGTGCAAGTTCGCCGGAGAGGTACTCGACCGTGACCGCGCCGTCGACCAGGTCGTCCATCAACATTCCTGCCGCGGTCCATGGCAGGTTGTTCAACCGGCCGTCCTCGCAGTCGACGCTCGCCTGGGTGCTGATCCCCAGGTCGCGCGGCAGGAACTCGAGCACGGCCTGCGAACTGTCCACGGAGGAGACGCGCAGATCGACCGGGTAGGTCCTGCCGCGAGCGGTGACCAGATACGTCCAGGCATGACCCTGGGCGATCGGGAGTAAAATGTTCTCGCACGGGGCAAGCCCCGCCGGTACCGTGGAAAGGGAGGCGAAAGACCCCACATCGGTCAGCGGTCCCGGGGTGATGGCGATGGCCTGTGTCGCCGTGGGGGTGCTGCGCTGCCCTCCGGTGAGGGCGATCCCGATCAGGGAGGCGCCCGAGGTGATCAGAAAGCGCAGCCCGATCGCCAGCAGGATGCAGGCGACCGCCGCGATCAGGACGATGATCACGACCAGGGTGAGTTTCTTTTTACTCTTCTCCATGGCTTTCCTCCCGGGTTTCGCCGTCGTTTTCCAGGGCTTCATCTCCGGCCGGTTTTTCATCGAACATGCTGACCGCTCCGGTTTCCTTTAATAGGTCGTGCACGCGCACGTCCGTGCTGGGCTCGATGCGCCGTGCGAAGGTCAGGAAACCGGTGTGCGCCACCATGCGGTCGGTGGGACGCAGGCGGGTCGGCTCGGGCTTGTAATAGCGCAGCATCAACTCACACACTTCGATGAAAGCGAACTGGCTGCGGCGCAGGGCCTGCAGTAAACGCTCCACCTGGTTGACGGTCGGCACCAGGTTGCAGAAGAATCCACCGGGCTTGATCGCCGCCCGGACCTGATCGGTGTAATCCCAGGGGTTGGCCACATCCAGGAAAAAGGCATCCACGTTCGTTTCGGAAAAACCGGCGGCGATATCGCCCAGCTTGAACTCGACCCGCTGTTCCAATCCCAGGCGGGTCAGGTTCTTCAGCGCCAGCTTCTGGAACTCGGAGCGTTTCTCATAACTGATCACCTTCCCCTGCGGGCCGACGGTAAAGGCCAGCGCCACGCTCATCGAACCGGACCCGGTCCCGGCCTCGAGCACCCGCTGACCCGGTCCGATCGACATGCTGGTCAGGATGTAGCCGATATCCTTGGGGTACATGATCTGCGTGTTGCGCGGCAGCTCGGTCAGGATGTCCGCCAGGGAAGGCTGCAGGAGAAAGAACGGGCTGCCCTGGTGGCTGAAGACCTGGCTGCCCCACGGCTGTCCGATCAGTTCATCGTGATGCAGGATGCCGCGATGCGTGTGCAGGTCCCCGCCGGGGACCAGGGTGATGATGTAATGCTTGTGGCGTAAACCGACCAGTTGGGCCAGGTCGCCGGCCTGGGCATGGGTGGAAGTGAGGTTCCAGGGCATGTTTTTTTTCCGCGGAGCGCACGGAGACCGCAGAGCAAAACCTCGATATCCTCTCTGTGGACTCTGTGATCTCTGTGGGGAAGTTCCCTTCTAGGGTTTTAAGATCCCGGTGAAGAAATCGGCGATCGCGTTGTAGCAGGTGACCCGGTTCGGGTGCTTGAGCACGTCGTGGCCTTCATCTTCGAAGACCAGCAGTTCGATGTGCTTGCCCTGCCGCTTCAGATCCGCGACCAGGTCTTCGGACTCGCGGGCCACGACGCGCGGATCGTTGCGCCCCTGGATGACCAGCATGGGGCAGGCCAGGTTCCCGAGATACGTTTTCGGCGAGCGTTCGGCCAGGAAAGCCCGCCCTTCGTCGGTGGAGGGATCGGCCAGGGCGACCTTAAAATAGGGTTTCCAGGTCTCCGGGATGCGGGCGCTGAAAGTGGCCAGGTCGTACGGGCCGAACATGTCGCAGGCCGCGGCCCACAATTCGGGATGGCGCCCGGCCAGCGTCAGGGTCATGTATCCGCCGTAGGAACGGCCCACGACCGCGGCGCGGCGGAGGTCCAGGCGCTTGTCCTGCGGCAGGACCTTGGTCATGGCATGCACATGGTCGAGGCGGTCCTGCCCGCCCCAGTCGCGGTCGACCTGCTTGGTGTAGGCCAACCCGTAGCCGGTGGAACCGCGCACGTTGGGGACGAAGACGGCGAAACCGCGCAGGGTCAGGAACTGGATCAATGGCATCGAGAACCAGGCGAAATCCGGGCGCTCCTGGCTCTGCGGTCCGCCGTGGATGTAATAGACCAGCGGCCGCGGCCCGGCAAAGCCCAGCGATTCAGCTGGCAGGTAGAGACGGGCGGAGGTGCGCGTGCCGTCGAAGGATGTGAACGAGGCATCCTCGCCCTGCGCCAGGTCCGTTTCCGGGATGCCCAGAATGCGTTCCTCCGTGTGCATGACGACCGTCATGCGGTCCTTTCCTTCCACGGTGTAGATCTGGGTCGGGCTGGTGGCGGTCGAGAAGCTCAGCACGAAGCGGTCGGAGGCCTTGTCGTAGTGCCAGTGCTCCAACACGCCGGCAGACAGGTCCTCGTCCCCGACGATCACATGGCGCAGCGACATGGTCTTCTTTTCTTCGTTGTAGACGCCCTCATACAGCCACGAGCAGCCGTCGATGTTGAACTGGACGGCGTAGTGATTGCCTTTCAGCCGGCGGAAGCCGACCAGTTCGCCGACGCCGGTGTGGACGGTTCCATCCAGTTTCACCGGCTGGATCTCGCCGGGCTGGGAAAGGTCGATCAGTCCCAGGCTGTAGCGGTCATCGAAGACGGCCGAGGAGACCAGGACGCCCTGCCCGGAGGGGGTCAACACACCGCCGCCCAGTCCGTTGGGCGCGACAGCTTCCCCCGCCTGGCGCTGCTCGATCGGTTTTCCGAAGAGCAGTTGTTTTTTACCGTTCTCGAGCAGATAGAAGACGTTGTCTCCCAGGCTGTAACCATCGGTAATAAAGATGCGCTGGTGGTCCTCGCTCGCGCCGCTGGGGAGCGAACCCCACTCTGACTCGGCCAGCTTCTCCAATCGGTTGGTGCGCAGGTCGCCGCGGTAAGCTTCCTGGACCGGCTTGTCGCGCCGTTCGGCGTTGAGGTAAACGATGTTCCGTTCCCCATCGCACTCGGTCAGGTGAACGCGATAGTTCTGGAAGAAGCCATCGAAGGCCGGTTCGGGAAAACCGCCCTCGATCGGGATCCACATCGGCTGGTAGTTCTCATCGCCGTCCGTATCCAGCATGACCAGGATCCGATCGAGCATCGGGAAAACGTAAAAGGAATACCCGCCCACCAGGTCCGGGTTCTGCATGGCGACGTGCGCAGGCAGCAGGGGTTCGGGCACCGAGCCGCCGTAGTACATGGCATACAGGCTCAGGCGGCCGGAGAGGTTGCTGACGAAATAGATGCGGTCTGCGACGATCTGGGGCGAAAGATGCAGGCGGGCGGAGAGAAAAGACTCGATTTTTACAGGCATGAATGCATCCTTTCCTGCCCGTAATCTTATCATGAAAAGGCTTGACGGAATTTTCCCCGCCTGATAAACTTTACTTGCAGGTGGTTAGTGTTCGTGCTGGAGCATGCAGGAAGCCGGCCTTGAGCACCACGAAGGCCGGTGTTCGTTAAGCAGACGCCGATCCAGTACCTCATCCGGAACGAATACGAGACACCCATCCTATTCTGTTTTAGACCAAGTAAGGAGAAATAAAGCAATGGCAGAGCGTGTGACCGGCAAGGTCAAATGGTTCAATGCGTCGAAGGGCTACGGCTTCCTGGAACGCGAGGGTGGTCCGGATGTGTTCGTGCACTACAGCGCCATCCAGTCCGATGGCTTCCGCACCCTGCAGGAAGGCCAAGAGGTTGAGTTCGAGATCGAACAGGGACCCAAGGGCCTGCAGGCCGCGAACGTCAAGCCCCTGTAATCCCCCTCCTTTGAACCTGAAATCCCTCCCCGATCACGGGGAGGGATTATTTTTTTTAACTGCCCGCCTATTTCGTTCGGGTCACTTCCACGCGGCTGAGCCACTCCCCGACGAACAGGAAGACGGCCGCGCCCAGCGTGGCCATGCCCGTGTGGAGCGGACCGATGGCGGCGAAATCCCACTTCAAGGCCGCGCCGAGGATCTGTCCGATCCAGAAGCCCAGCCAGGCCAGGATGACGAAGAGGATCAATTTCATCAGGCTGCCGCCCTTCCAGAAGTGGAAGGCGGCGCCGTAGGCACTCGACAGGACGATCCCGAAAAGAAGGGCTGGTAAGGTCATCGCATCTCCGATTATAGCATAAGGTGACTACGCGAAGTCCGCGATCGGGCCTCCGCCCAGGAGCGTATCCCCCGCGTAAAGGACCGCCGCCTGCCCCGGCGAAACGTCCCGGACCGGGCTGGCGAAATCGACCTGCACCCGCCTCCCAGCCTCCAGCGGGGTCACCGTGGCCTCGGCCGCCCGGGCGGTGTAGCGGGTCTTGACCTGCGCCGTGAACGGCTGCCGCGGCGGCTGGCCCGAGATCCAGTTCATCGGCCCGGCGGCCAGCGCCGGAAAACCCAGTTCGGCCTCCACGCCCACCACCAGCGTGTTCGTGCCCGTCTGCTTTTCCAGCACGTACAACGGCGCGGACGAGGAAAAGCCGAGTCCCTTGCGCTGGCCGATCGTGTAACAGGCCAGGCCCTGGTGTTCGCCCAGCAGGGTCCCGTCCCGGCGGACGATCGGTCCGGGCCGGGCCGCGGCGGGTGCATACCGGCGCAGGAACTGGCGGTAGTCCTCGCCGGCCAGGAAGCACAGGTCCTGGCTGTCCGCCCGGGACGCGGTCGGCAAATGATACCTGCCGGCGATCTCGCGGATCTCCGCCTTCGGATACTCCCCGACCGGGAAGAGGGCGTGTTCCAACTTTTCCTGGGTCAGGACGTGCAGGACGTAGGACTGGTCCTTGCCCGGATCGACGGCCCGCAGCAGCCGGATCCCGTCACGATCCTCGCGCAGGCGGACATAGTGCCCGGTGGCCATCTTCTCCGCGCCCAGTGCCCGGGCATGCTCGAGCAGGTACTCCCAGCGCACCACCCGGTTGCAGGCCAGGCACGGGTTCGGGGTCCGCCCGGCCGTGTATCCGTCCAGGAAATCGTTGACCACGACCTGACGGAAGATGTCCTTGGCGTCGACGACGTAGAAGGGGATCTCCAGCCGGGCAGCCACCCGGCGGGCCAGGGCGACCGAATCGGGCGTGCAGCAGCGGTTCGAACCTTCCCTGCCCGGCTCGGACCACAGGCGCAGCATCATGCCGGTCACCTCGTGGCCCTGCTCCTTGAGCAGCGCCGCGGCGACGGAGGAATCCACACCACCGGACATGGCGACGACGACCCTGCTCATCCCGCCCCCATGGCGCGGGTCGTCAGGCTGCGCGCCTTCTCCACCAGCCCGGGCAGGACCGCGAGCAGCTGTTCCACCTGCCCGGCCGTCGAGCCGCTGCCCAGCGTCAGCCGCAGGGAACCCAACCCCCATTCCTGCGGCAGCCCGATTGCGGCCAGGACCTCGCTCATTTCGGGATTGCCGGTCTTGCAGGCCGAACCGGACGAACAGGCGAAACCGGCTGCGTCGAGCAGGGTCAGGAGCAGGTTGCCGTCCACGCCGCGCAGGGCGAAGCTGGCATGGTTGGGCAGCCGTTCGACGGGATGCCCGGTCAGACGAGACTCCGGGATCGTCTCCAGGATGGCCCCGATCAGATGGTCCCGCAGCGGCAGGACCTGCGCGCTGCGCTCCCCGCGTTCGGCCCCGGCCAGTTCCAGGGCCCTGGCCAGGCCGGCGATGTAGGGGACGTTATGCGTCCCGGCCCGCAGCCCGAATTCCTGGCCGCCGCCGGTCAGGACGGGCAGCAGCGGGGTTCCCCTGCGGACGTACAGCGCCCCGACCCCCTTGGGGCCGTAGAACTTGTGCGCCCCGAGCGAGAGCAGGTCCACGCCGAGCGCCTCCACGTCCACCGGCAGGTAGGCGGCCCCCTGGACCGCGTCCGTGTGGAGCGGCACGCCATGCGCGCGGCAGACGGCGGCGATCCCGGCAATGTCGTTCAGCGTGCCGATCTCGTTGTTGGCCAGCATGACCGAGACCAGGGCGGTCCGGTCCGACAGCGCCTGTTCCACGCTGCCGGGGGAAACCCGGCCATAGGCGTCGACATCCAGCCAGACCACGTGAAAACCGAAATGACGTTCGAGCTGCTCCGCCGTGCGGCTGACGGCATGATGCTCGCTGCGGGCGGTCAGGAGCACGTCCGCGCCGCTCTGCCCGCGGCGCGCCAGGGCAACGCCGCGCAGGGCCAGGTTGTCCGCTTCGCTGCCGCAGGAGGTGAAGACGATCTCGCCCGGTGCACAGTGCAGCGCGGCGGCGACCGACTCACGCGCCGCTTCGACGGCCGCCTCCGCCTTCTGCCCGTACCGATGGACCGAAGAGGGATTGCCGAAAGTCTCCCGGAAGAAGGGTTCCATCGCCGCCTGCACGCGCGGGTCGACCGGCGTGGTCGCGGCGTAATCGAAATAGATCATCGTTCGCATTTCCCTTTCACGGCGATTATACCCGCTTGCCGGAAAGCGATTTTCCAGGATGGTATAATCCGCTCGCTATGGACCTGAAGATCGCCGAGCAGCAGACCAGCGGCTACACCGTCACCATCCCGGTCTACGAAGGACCGCTTGACCTGCTATTGCAGTTGATCGAGCGCGCCGAGCTGGACATCACCGCGGTGGCCCTGGCCCAGGTCACCGACCAGTTCCTGGCCTACATCCACCAGATGCAGGTCCCGGCGGACGAGATCTCCGCATTCCTGGTGATCGCCTCCCGCCTGGTGCAGATCAAGTCCGAGGCGCTGCTGCCGCGCGCCCCGGTCCGCGAAGCCGGGGAGGAGGATCCCGGGGAGTCGCTCGCCCGCCAGCTGCGCATCTACAAGCGCTTCAAGGAGATCGCCAACTGGCTGGACGTACGCATGGGCAACCACCTGCATTCCTACCTGCGCGTCGCCCCGCCGCCGAGGGTCGAGGGACGCATCGACCTTTCCGGCCTGACCCTGAGCGACCTGCTGGCGGCAGCCGAAAGCATCTTCGCCGAGGAGGCGGAAAAGCAGTCCCTGGGGACGGTCATCTCCGCCCCGAGCATCACGATCCGCGAGAAGATCAACCTGATCGCCGAAAAACTCTCGCTCAACCCGAACACGTTTTTCAGGGGTCTCTTGAGCGACAAACCCACCCGCCTGGAAGTGGTGGTCACCTTCCTGGCGCTGCTCGAACTGGTCAAGCGCTACCGGGTCTCGGCGCGCCAGGAGGCGCTGTTCAGCGAGATCGAGATCGAAAAGATGGAAGACTGGGGCAAGGAAGAGGACCTGGAGATCGAGTTCGAATAGGAGCAGCGCTGCCTTCGCAGCAGCTGTCCGATCCAATCGTCGCCCGGAGTGACCCGCTGCGGTCAGCCGGGCGATTTGTCGTCAGGCGTTGCGGTCAAGCCCTTTCCAGCACCGGAACCATGAGGCCAGGCCCAGGGACAGGATCGAACCGGCGGGGTCGATCACGAGCGCATCCAGCCAGCTCGGGTGCCGCCCGGGGACGAAGGATTGATGGAATTCGTCGCTGAGCGCATATGCCAGCGCGAGCAACAGCGCCAGCCAGAGAAGCTTGCGGTCCCAGCGCAGCGCGTACCAGTACGCCAGCGCCAGCAGACCGTACCCGGTCATGTGCCCGCCCTTCTTGACCAGCGTATCCCAGAATCCAAAGCTGGGCATTTCCCGGGAGGGGATGGAGGAGAAGGCGAAGATGGCCGCCATCATCGCCAGCGCAGGCAGCCAGTGCAGGAGAAGGTATCGAGGTCTCATAACGAGCTAGTATAATGCAGGTCATCATCGGAAAGAGAGGTTTTCATGGAGAGACTGGACAACAGGACCGTCATACAGATCGGCATCATCGTGCGGGATGCGCAAGCGGCCGCCCGCGCTTACGCCGAAGTGTTCGGCATTCCCCAGCCGGAGGTGGTCCCGATCGCCGCGGACGGTTTCGCCAACACCCTCCACCGCGGCAAGCCGTCCGACGCCAAAGGGAAAGCCGCCTTCTTCGATCTCGGATCCATCCAGATGGAACTGATCGAGCCGGTCGGCAGCCCGTCCACCTGGCAGGAATTCCTCGACCGGAACGGCCCGGGCATCCATCACCTTGCCTTCAAGACCGCGGACATGGCCGAGAGCCTGGCCTTTCTGGACGGCAACGGCATGCCCCTGATCCAGTCCGGCGGCTGGGACGGCGGGCAGTACGCCTACGTCGACTCCACCGAAAAGCTCGGCGCGATCCTCGAACTGCTGCAATTCGACCGCTAGGAGGCCGTCATGGAATTCGTCCTGGAAGACGCCATCAAGCTGCTCCTGGCCGTGCTGATCGGCGGGGTGATCGGCGCCGAGCGCGAGTTTCGCGACAAGTCCGCCGGTTTCCGCACGATCATCTTCATCACCATCGGGTCGACGCTGTTCACGATCTTCTCGAAAACGATCGGTATCAACAACGACCCGGGACGCATCGCGGCCAACATCGTGACCGGCATCGGTTTCCTGGGCGCGGGCGCGATCATGCGCGAGGGCGGGCGCATCGCCGGCCTGACCACCGCCGCGACCATCTGGCTGGCCGCCTCGCTCGGCATGGGCATCGGCGCCGGGGAATATGTCCTGGTCGGTTTTGGAACCCTGCTGATCCTGGCGGTCCTGTGGCTCTTCCCCTACTTCGAACGCTGGATCGACAACATCCGCGAAACCCGCACCTACGAGATCGTCGTGCCGCTCGGCTCGCAGCTGGTCGAATCCCTGGCCGGGCTGTGCCAGGAGCACAAGGTGCGCGTGCTGACCCAGACCGAGCACAAGACGGGGGAGAACATCCTGCTCAGCCTGTACTCGATCGGACGGCCGGTCAATCATAAAAAGCTGGTCAAGGACCTGATGCGGATCGACGAGATCCGCGAACTCCGCTATTAAGCCGGAGCCTGCACCCCCCCTTTGGACCCGGAGCCACGCTCCGGGTCTTTTCATTTCCCGAGGAAATCCAGCACGAGCCGGTTGAAGACCTGCGGCTGGTCCACCGGGACGGCATGGCCGGCATCCGCGACGACCACCTGGACCGCGCCGGGGATCCGTTCGGCGAGCAATCGCTGACGCATCGGGGAAACGGTCGTGTCATTGGCGCCGGTGACGACCAGGACGGGCATCTGCAGGCGGGGCAGCCAGCGGCGGGAATCAAAGCCGGCCAGGGTCAGCATCGCCCCGCGGTAGGCACGCGGGTCCGCTGACCGGATGGAACGGACCAGCATGGCGCGCAGCTCGGCGTCACGTGCCTCGGGGAAGACCCGCTCGGCCACGATCTGGGCCTGGGCATCCGGGCCGCGGGTCAGGACGGAAAACGCCCGACGCAGAAAGTATTTCCATCCGCTGGGACTGTCCGGGCGCAGGACCGTAAAGGTGCTGACCAGGATCAACTTGGAGACCAGTGCGGGATGATCGTGGGCGAACTGCTGGGCCAGGACGCCGCCCATCGACAGGCCGATCACATGCGCCGGGACCGCCTCCAGGCCGCGCAGCAGGTCCGCCAGCTGGTCGGCAAGCCGGTGCGCGCTCCAGCCCTTGCCGTTATAACCGGAAGCGCCGAAACCGGGGGCATCCGGCGCGATCGGCCGGAAGCCGGCCCCGGCCAGGGCGGCCAGCTGCAGCACCCAGGACGAGCCGTCCGTTCCCAGGCCGTGCAGCAGCAGGACCGGGACGTTTCCCCCGGGATTGGGATCCAGATAATGCAGTCCGCTCATCTGCCGATCGTTTTCCAGACCTGCTGGATGTGGGCGCGGTCGTGGCCGGCCAGGATGCCGGTTTGTTCCTTCAGGGTCGTCGGCCCGAAGATCGCATGTCGGGCGGGGCGCAGCCATTCGTCCTTGAGGGGATCCAGCAGGCTGAGCGCCTGCTTGCGGGCGGAGGTGAACTCCCGGAGCGCCTGGCGGCCGTCCTGCCTGGCATACTGACGTTCGCTGACCCAGGCATCCGAGACCGCCGCGGTCAGGAACGGGTTGTCATCGGCCAGGATCTTGTTCAGCCGCGGCAGGTTGACCTCCCGCTCCACGTCGCGCAGGTGGCAGAGGATCTCGGTCAGGCGCCATTCCCCCGGTTCCGGGTTGCATTTCCAGCCTTCCGGTGGAAGCGGACGGGTCAGGGAATCCAGCACCGCCGGGGTGGCGGTCATGCAGGCCAGGATCGCGGCCGGGGACTCGAGGGCGGGCATGAGGGTTGCCGGGTCGGTGCGCTCGAGCCACTGGCGCAGCGCGGACAGGGAGCCGTGCGGCAGGTCCTCCCCGGGGAGCTCCCGCCCGCCGACCCAGAAGACCGGCAGGCCGGCCTGGCGCGCCGGCAGCAGGTCCATCTGCAGGTCGTTGCCCACCATCACGGCCGGTGCCTCCAACCAGCCCAATTGCCCGAGCACTTCGGGAAAATATGCCACGCTTTCCTTGGTGAAGTGGAACGTCTCGTAGGAGGAGACCAGGGCGAAATCGTATTGCTCGACCGGCAGCCCGGCCCAGTGCAGGCGGTGCTGGACGGCCCGCAGGGGAAAGAAGGGGTTGGTGGCGATCGCCAGGCGGTAGCCGGCGGAACGGGCCCAATCGACGAACTCGACCGCCTCCGGTCGCGCCCGGGTCACGCCCTGCAGCTTGGGGAAACCCGTCTCGTAGAAGTCGTCGATGCGCTGCTGCAGCGCCTCCCGGTCCGTCCCCAGCCGCGGGAAGAAGAAGGCGTCGAAGACCTCCTGCAGCGTCTGGGCGGGATCCTGGTTCGCCATCATCGCCTTCGTCCCGCCCATCAGGGCCGGGAGCATCACCTCTGGCGCGACCACGTCCGCCAGCGCCGCGGAGAGCGCCTGGAAGTAGGCCGGAACGAACTCGTCCACATTGGTATCGAGAAGGGTATCGTCAAGATCCAGAAGGAGTGTCGCGATGGGCATTTTTGTCTTGTTCCATGATGGAGATCGAAAGCGGCAGGTCATCCCCCTGAACGGCCCGGACCGGCCTTACTTGCCGACTTTGAACACGGGCGGGACCGGGTGGCATTCCCCGCAGCCGATATGAGGGTCGAAACCCGAACGTCCGGTCCGTTCGCAGAACGGGTCGATCCGAACCCGGCGCTGGAAACCGGCCAGGACCGGCCGGGTCACCTGCAGGCGAAGCTGCATGGATTCGCAGGCATTCGCCCGGAGGATGGCGGGAACCGCGCAGGTGCGGCAGAGATCCCGGGTCCAGTCGCGCGGCAGCAGGCGGCACTCTTCATGTTCCCGGCCGCGGTAATAATCCCCGTAGAAGTATTTGCATTCCGATCCGGCAGGCGTCTTCATACCGCAGACCTTCTCCCAATAAAGAGGCGCACAGGCTTTCACCTGTGCACCTTGATCCGTCCGTTTTGGGGCTAGACCCGGGTGACGTACGACCCGTCGCGGGTGTCGATGCGGATGGTGTCGCCTTCCTTGACGAAGTTCGGCACCTGCACCATCACGCCGGATTCGACCTTGACCTTCTTGGTCACGCCGGTGGCCGTATCGCCGCGCACCGCCACCTCGGCATGCACGATCTTCATGTCGACCGTCAGCGGCAGTTCCACATCCAGCGGCTCGTTGTTGTAGATCGTCAGCTTGCACTCCATGCCTTCCTTGAGGAAACCGGCCGAATCGCCGAGTACATCCGCCTTGACAGCCGGCTGTTCGAAGGTTTCGTTGTCCATGAAGTGGTAGAACTCGCCGTCGGTGTAAAGATAGGAGACCTTGTGATAGTCCAGGCGGGCGTCCTGCACCTGGCTGCCGGAGATGAAGGTCTTTTCCAGCGTCGAACCGGTGCGCAGGTTGCGGGCCTTGATCTTGATCGTGGCGTTGCCACGGCCGGGTTTGTGGTGGGAGTATTCCAGGACACGCCACAGGTTGCCGTCCAGTTCGAACGTGACGCCTTTGCGAAGGTCATTGACATCGATCATGGGTGAATCTTCCTTTCTGAGTAGTGCAAACGGGCGGGATTATACTTCCAACCCGAGCCGCGTGGCAAGGGGGCTTCTTTTAATGATGTTTCTCCGCCTGCGGGTCCTCACGCAGTAGTTCGAGCGCATGACCCAGGACCGGCAGGACGACATCCAGGTTCTCGACGGCGGCCTTCGGGCTGCCGGGGAGATCGAGGATCAGTGTCCGGCCGCGGATCCCGGCCACGGCCCGTGAGAGCATGGCATGCGGGGTGACCTGCAGGCTGGCGGCCCGCATGGCTTCGGCCAGGCCGGGCGCCTCGCGCTCGATCACCTGGCGGGTGGCCTCCGGGGTGACATCCCGCGGGGCGAAACCGGTCCCGCCGGTGACCAGGATCACATCCAGTTCGCCGCCATCCGCCCAGGCTGCCAGCGCCGCAGCCAGCTGCTCCCGGTCGTCCGGCAGGATCTGCGTGCGTCCGACGTGCCCGCCAAATGCCATCACGCGTTCGGCCAGGGCCGGGCCGGACAGGTCCGGGCGCTCGCCGCGGGCCGAACGGTCGGAGGCGGTCAGGATGCCAAAACGCAGGGGGGCTTTTTCACTGGCCATGCCGGGATTCACTCCTGTGGGTCCAGGTCCTTGGCGTAGGTATGGACGGTCTCCATGCGTGACCAGCCGCGTCGTTCGTAGAAGCGCATGGCGGTCTCGTTCCCCGTGGTGACCATCAGGTAACCGCGCAGGCAGCCCTTCCGGCGCAGGCGCCCTTCGAGCTCGTCCATCAGCCGGCCGCCGATCCCGGCGCCGCGCAGGCTTTCGTCCACGGCCAGGTGGTAGACCATGCCCCGCCGCCCGTCGAACCCGCCGATGACGGTGCCCACCAGCCAGCCGTCCTTCTCGGCGACCAGGAACAGGTCCGGGTCGCGGGCCAGTTTCTTTTCGAGTTCGGCCGGTTCGTCCGAACGGCGCACCTGCACCCCGGGTCCCGAACGCGACCAAAGCTCACGCGCCGCGGGGTAATCCTGCGGGTAGCGGAATTCACGGATCTGTAGACCAGCCGGACCGTCCATCTCAGGCTTTCAGCTTGCGGAACAATTCTTCCGGCATGTAGGGTTTGAGCAGGAAATCGTCCGCCCCGGCGGAAAAACAATCCTCGCTGCGGTCGATCCCGGAGGCCATCAGGATCTTCATCTCCATCAGGTCGGGATTGCTGCGGACCTGGCGGACGATGTCGCAGCCGTTCCGGTCGCCGAGATAGACGTCGATCAGCAGGACATCTCCCTTTTCCTTGCACATGTTCTCGATGATGTCCCCCTTCTTGTCCAGCAGGGTCACCACCTGGTATCCCTCCATCCCGAGCAGGGTCTTCAGCAGGGAGACCATGGTGAAATCGTCGTCAGCTACTAGGACTTTGGTCATTTTTCTTTCCTGTTCTCCTGCCGGATGTCGTGCTTTTTTTACGTGAACCGGGTTTTTCCAGAGCGGCCTGCAGGACGTCCTCGACGGTCGTGGCGAAGACGAACGTCATCGTCTTGCGCACCTCGGCCGGCAGCTTCTCCAGGTCCGGCTCGTTGCGCCGGGGGAGAATGACCGTCTTGAGGCCGGCCCGGTGGGCGGCAAGCATCTTTTCCTTGATCCCGCCGACAGGCAGGACCTGGCCGCGCAGCGTGACCTCGCCGGTCATGGCCACGCCCTTGCGCACCGGCCGGCCCGAGATCAGCGAGACCAGCGCGGTGGTCATGGTGATCCCCGCCGAAGGTCCATCCTTGGGCTGCGCCCCGGCCGGAACATGCAGGTGGATGTCGGCCTTGTCGTAGAAGTCCTTCTCCAGGCCGATCTGCTCCGCATGCGAACGGACGTAGGAGAGGGCCGCCCGGGCGGATTCCTGCATGACGGTGCCGACCGAGCCGGTCACCTGGAAGCCCTTGGATCCGGGCATGCGCGTCGCCTCGATGAAGAGGATGTCGCCGCCGAAGGGGGTCCAGGCCAGGCCGGGAACCACGCCGGGGATGGCGATGCGGCTGTCGATCTCCTCGTCCTCCAGGAAGATCGGATGGCCGAGCAGCTCGCGCACCGTGGCCGGGTTGACCCTGACGGCCTGCCGGTCCCCTTCGGCGATGCGCGTGCCGATCTTGCGGCAGACGGAACCGATCTTGCGCTCCAGGTTGCGCACGCCGGCCTCACGCGTGTACTGGTGGATGATCGTCTTCAGGGCGTTCGGGGTGAAACTCACTTCCGACTCGCGCAGGCCGTTCTCGCGGATCTGGCGCGGCACCAGGTAGCCCTTGGCGATGGCGATCTTTTCCGTCTCGGTATAACCGGAGAGCTGGATGATCTCCATCCGGTCGAGCAGCGGCGCAGGGATGGTTTCCAGTTGATTGGCGGTGGTAATGAAGAAGACCTGCGAAAGGTCGTAGGCGACCTCCAGGTAATTGTCGCGGAATTCGACGTTCTGTTCCGGATCGAGCACCTCGAGCAAGGCAGAAGCCGGGTCACCGTGGAAATCCATGGTCAGCTTGTCGACCTCGTCGAGCATGAAGACCGGGTTCTTCGATTCGGCCCGGCGCAGGGCCTGCAGGATGCGGCCGGGCATCGAACCGATGTACGTCCGCCGGTGACCGCGGATCTCGGCCTCGTCACGCACGCCGCCGAGCGAGATGCGGATGAATTTGCGGTCCATCGCCCGGGCGATCGACTGCCCCAGCGAGGTCTTGCCCACGCCCGGAGGGCCGATGAAACACAGGATCACGCCTTCGCGCTCCTTGCGGATCATGTCCCGGGACTCGGTCTGGGTATCCTTTCGATCCAGGCGCAGCTTGCGGATCGCCAGGAATTCCAGGATGCGCTCCTTGACGTCGTCCAGCCCGTAATGGTCCTGGTCGAGCACCTTGCGCGCATGGGCGATGTCCAGGTTGTCGGCGGTCATCTGCGACCAGGGCAGGGAGACCAGCCAGTCCAGGTAGGTGCGGATCACGCCGTACTCGGCCGCGGCGGTCGGCAGGCGCGACAGGCGTTCGAGCTCCCGCCGGGCCATCTTGACCGCCTCATCGGGCATTTTGGCGGCATCGATCTTCTTGCGAAATTCCTCGACCTCGAGGGCCTGCTCGTCCTGCTCGCCGAGTTCCTTCTGGATGGCCTTCATCTGCTCGCGCAGGAAGTACTCGCGCTGGACCTTCTCGATCTCGGAACGGGCTTCGTTCTGGATCTTGGCGCCGAGTTGCAGCACCTCGATCTCGCGCACCAGCAGGTCGACCAGTTTTTCGAGCTTGGCCCTGGTCGAGTCCAGTTCGAGCAGGTTCTGGGCTTCCTGCTGCTCGATGCGCTGGAAATTCGCCACGGTGTAGATCGTCTGCAGCGGATCCTCGAGGGCGGAGATGGAAGCGACCAGCTCACGCGGGATGGAGGGCGTCAGCCCGGAGATCGTTTCGAACTGGTCGCGCGCCGAGCGCGCCAGGGCGTCGATCTCCAGCCCGCTTTCCACGGTTTCCGGGACGATCTCGATGCGCGCCTTGAGATATGGATCGGTCTGCACGTATTCGACGACCCGGAAACGCATCAGCCCCTGCACCAGCAGGCGGATGGTATTGTCCGGGGCGCGGAACAGGCGGTGGATGGCGGCGATCGTGCCGATGGAATACAGATCGCCGGGACCGGGCTCTTCGAGCTCGGGATTGCGCGCCGCCACCAGGGCGATCAGCTTGTCGGCCGTGCCGGAGACGTCGTCCACCAGCCGGATCGAGCGCGGCTGGCCGATGGTCAGCGGGACGGCGGTCTGCGGGTAGACGACCACGCCGCGCAGCGGCAGCACGGGCAGGACGTCGGGGTAGCTCAACGGGTCCCCTTCGACGTTTGCCGGAAGGGAGGCTGCTTCGCCCGGCTCCTCTTTTTTCTGCAGGCGCGTGAAGATCGACGGCAGGAAAACGTCCTCCAGGGAGGTGTCGTCCTCCTGCAGCCATTCGAAGACTTCGAGCGGTCCGGTGTGCCAGCGGGTTGCAGTCATATCAGGATTGGATCGGAATGCCGGTCGGTTTGAGCTTGGGCAGGATCACGGTCAGGAAACCATCCCGGTAATCGGCCTCGGCCTTGGCGGTATCCAGGCCGGCGGGCAGTTCGACCGCGGTGGAAAATTCACCGAAGCGGATCTCCATCTGGTGGTAGGCGCGGCGTTCCGGGATCTCGCCGCGCATGCCGCGGATGATCATGCTGTTCTCTTCGATGTCGACGGTGAAGTCGGCCTGGTTCATCCCTGCCACCTCGACCCGCACGACGAAACTGGCGTCCGTCTCGTAGACGTCGGTCGGCGGACTCCAGGCATAGGAGTGGATCCCCACCTGCCAGCCGATGGCGCGCATCCCGGAGAAGGCGTACTCCCTGGGAGCGTCGGATTTCATATTCTGCCGGGACATGCCAGCCTCCCTAACCCTGCAGCGCCGCTTTCGCAGCGTCCAGGACGGCTTCGTACTCCGGCTCGACACCCAGCGCCGGCATGTACGCCGCGTACGTGATCTTTCCGCTCCGGTCGACGACGAAGATCGCCCGGCGCAGGACCCGGGCCTCCTTGATCAGGCAGCCGTATTTCTCCCCGAAATCGGCCGACAGGTGATCGGAAAGCACGGTGACCTGGTCCACGCCGGCCGCCCCGCACCAGCGCTTCTGGGCGTAGGGCAGGTCCATCGAGAGCACCAGGATGGCGATCTCCTTGCCGAGGGCGGCGGCTTCCTGATTGAAACGCCGGGTCTCGCGGTCACAGACTTCCGTATCCAGCGAGGGAACCGCGGCGAGGATGCGCACCTTGCCCTGCGTGCCTGCCAGGCCCTGGAAGGGTTTCCAGTCCTGATCCTGGACGGAAAATTCGGGGGCGGGATCGCCCGCCTTGAGGTCCGGGCCGACGACGGTCACATCAGCGCCTTTGAATTTGATCAAACCAAAACGTTCGTTCATCCGTATCCTCCTTGGCACGACCCACACGAGAACCGATTCCAGTAAGAAGAGCGCCCCTGGCGGGAATCGAACCCACAACCTACTGCTTAGAAGGCAGGTGCTCTGTCCGATTGAGCTACAGGGGCGGGATCGAAACTACCCAATAAAAGGCCGCAGGCCCTTGTATACGCGCGGACCCGAGATCGTCTTCAGGATCACGTCCGCCGGCCGGTTCAGGCGCGTCCCGAGATCTTCCGGGGAAAGCGGATTGTTGCCGTCGGCCAGCAGGCTGCGGAAGATGGCATCCACCAGGGCGGTATGCTCGTCGAGGAAACCGGGCTGTCTGGCGCAATGCTCGATCAGGGTGTTCTGCAGGCCGTCCATCTGGCGGACCTCGGCGGTCTCCGGGTCGACCCAGTCGATCAGCTGACCTTCCGCGAGACCGGCGAACGCCTGCTGGTGTTCAGGACACAGCAGGCTTTCCAGGGCGACGCGCCAGTTCGTATCGTTGGCCTGCCACCATTCGAAATCGATGTGGAAGGGCGTCTTGACCGTGGGTTTGATCAGGCTGAATTTCTTGACTTCACTCATCTTGCGCCTCGGTTTCGGCGATGCGGTAATGCAGATCGCCGACATGCTTGTAATTCGAGTTGCCGGTCAGGAAAGCCAGCAGCGGCCCGGGCGGGCAGCGCCGCAGGATGTTCAAAGCGGAATACAACTCCTGGGCGTGCACGTGGCCCTGGACATTTAACTTGACCAGTTCCTTCATCATGTCCGCCACCAGCTTCTCGAGCGGCAGGTGTTCCTTGGCAACACGGGCGCAGGCCTCGTCCACAGCGGACAGGTCCGGGACGGCGATCGCCATGCGCTCGTTCAACTCCGTGGTCAGGTTCTGCTTGAGCGTGGCGAAGACGATGCCGCCATCGCTGCCGACCAGCACCGAACGGACCCAGTCCTTGGTCGGGCGGCGGACACGCGCCGTGATCGATGCCTGGCCGGGTTTACGGCCGCGCCCGATCGTCACCAGGCTGCCGGGCATCATCCCGTACTTTTGATAGAACCTGCCCAGCCCGGCGATGTAGCCGTGCTGGCGCACGAGCCAGGCCGGGATCTCCTCGTTCGACTGGCCGTCGACCAGGATGAACCGCACCCGGGGGGATTCGTAGGCGGAGGGGAACAGGCCGCGCAGCCGCCGGGAGACCGGCAGCGTGCCGGCACGCCAGTGCGGGTAGCTCAGGCTGACGGTGACCTCATCCAATCCCTGGACCGGCTCGCCCTCCGCCATCTCATCGTCCAGTTCCAGTTCAAGCGCCTGCATCTGCGGGGTCAGGATCGAGCGGTCGTAGGGAATGTCCATGTAGCGCAGCGGCTGCGGGATCTGCTGCACGTCCTCGGGTTCGAGGCGCTTCAGACACCAGAGCACCTCGCCGGCCGGACCGACTTCGTCAAAACGTCCGTCCTCCTGCAAGGCGAAATTCATCGAGAACTCCACCAGCCTGGGATTGACATTGCCGGGCAGTTCGACCTGTTCGATCAGGCTGGCGGTGGGCAGCGGCTTGCCGCCGGCTTCGTCCAGGACCGCCTCTGCCAGGTTGAGGTGACCGAGATTGACGTCCACCAGCAGGGCTTTCGGGAACCAGCGCCCGGCGATCTTGACCAGGCTGTTGTCCCTGACCAGGCTGTCGGTCAGGGATTTTTCCAGCTCGGCACCGTAGTCGTTCAGCACCAGGACCGGATTGAGCAGCGGCTCTTCGGTGGCCAGTTCCTCGGGGTGGTTGAGCTTGTGCCCTTCCAGTCCGCTGGCGTAGGAGCGGGTCGCGCCGTCCTCGAACTCGACGGTCAGGACCTCGAAGTCGCCCAGGGCAGGGTTCATGCCCGGGCGCGTCGCGGCGACCCTGCCCTTCTTCCAATCCAGGGCCGGGAAGGCCAGCTTGTCGCCTGATTTGTACTTTTCCTTGGGAAGGTAGACCCTGCTGTCAGCCCGCTGCTGCTTGACCAGGGTTTCGCTCTCCACACGGATGCGCTCATCGATCAGTACGTGGAGCAGTTCCTTTTCGGTGAGCGGGATTTCCTGTTCAAACAGAAATGTGCTGATGAATTCCAGATCTTTCTTGCCGGGAACGTAGGACTTCCAGTAATCGGGAGGCAAATTTACAGGAGCGTTTGCCATAGGCTGCCTTCAATGTGGATTTCGCGCCGGGCGCGTTAAGATTTCGGATGAAACATCCTGAACAGGCAAATTATACCCTACTTGACAGGCCTCCCTGCTTGACTTACGATTGTCCCGAGGTGGTTAATGCGCATCGGCATGCTGGCTGACGTCTACGAACCGCATGTGAGCGGGATCACCAACTCCATCCGGTTCAACAAGCAGGTCCTGGAACGCCTCGGGCACCAGGTCTTCCTCTTCACCTTCGGAGACCCGGAAACGCCCGAGGCGGACCCGCTCATCCTGCGCTCGCGCGGCCTGCCCCTGACCGACAGCGGATATTCGCTCAGCTTTCACTACAGCCGGCCGGCCAGGGCCCTGCTGTGCCTGGACGGATCCCTGCGCAAAAAAATGGGGGCTGCGGCCCGCGAAGCCTCCCGCAAATATGACATCCAGCGCACCGCACAGATCATGCTCGCCCATTACGAACGCCTGGCGCGTGCCAAAAGCCCCTACCGGCATGGCTTGCGCTACCGTCTGCGCACGATGGTCGAACGGTGGCGCCAGTGACCAGCCGGCAGCAGACCCTCGGCCGCTGGGGCGAGGAGACCGCCGTGGAATATCTGAAAACGACCGGCCACGTCATCCTGGAGCGCAACGTGCGCACCCGGGACGGCGAACTGGACATCGTGGCGCAGAAGGACGGCCTGCTCGTCTTCGTCGAGGTCAAGGCCCGCAGCGAGCATGCCCTCCTGCAGCCGGAGGAGGCGGTCACACCGCGCAAACAGCGGCGCATGCTGGCGGTCGCCGAACGCTACCTTCAGGAGCATCCGGACAGCGGCGACGCCTGGCAGTTCGACGTGCTCGCCATCACCCGCCATCCCGGATCCGCTCCGACCATCGAGCACTTCGAAAATGTCATCGCCTGAACCCCGCTCCCCTGAAAACCGTCCGCCGCTGATCGTCCTGGTCGGACCGACCGCGGTCGGCAAGACCGAGCTGTCGCTCTGCCTGGCGGAGAAGTTGAACGCGGAGATCGTCTCGGCCGATTCGCGCCTCTTCTACCGCGGCATGGACATCGGCACGGCCAAGCCCGGCCTGCCGGAACGCCGGGGCATCCCGCATCACCTGATCGACGTGGCCGACCCGGACGAGACCTGGAGCCTGTCCGTCTTCCAGCAGGCCGCCTGCGCGGCCATCGCCGGGATCCACGGGCGCGGGCGGGCTGCCCTGCTCGTCGGCGGGACCGGGCAGTACGTCCACGCCGTGACGCATGGCTGGAACCCGCCCGCCGCACCGCCGGACGCGGAGCTGCGCGCCGAACTCGAGCGGCGCGCCCGGGAGGCCGGCTACCTGGATCTGTATGCCGAACTGCAGCGGCTCGATCCGCAGGCCGCCGAACGGATCGACCCGCGCAACGTCCGGCGCACGATCCGCGCCCTGGAGGTCATCCGCCTGACGGGGGAGAAATTCTCCGCCCAGCGCGGCCGGACGGAGAGCCCCTACCGCCTGCTGACCCTCGGCCTGAACCGCCCGCGCCCGGAACTGTACGCCCGGGTGGACGCCCGCATCGAGGCCATGTTCACCGCCGGCCTGCTCGCCGAAGTGCAGTCCCTGCTGGACAGAGGCTGTTCCCCGGACCTGCCCAGCATGACCTCGATCGGCTACCGCGAATGCGTCGCCATCCTGCAGGGCCGGATGCCGGTCGAGGAAGCCAAGGCCCGCATGCGCCGGACGACGCGCATCTTCGTCCGCCGGCAGGCCAACTGGTTCAAGGCGGACGACCCGTCGATCCACTGGTTCGCAGCCGATCCGGATCCCATGCAGCCGATGCTTGGCCTGATCCGTTCTTTCCTGCACGGGGAAGGCTGAAACCGTCCCGCAGCCCCGCAGGAGTCAAGTAAAATCAAGCCATGGCCTGCCCGGCAGGCCGAGTCCACCGTTCAGGAGCCCCCATGGACGTCTCCATCCGGGAAGTGACCACAGATAAAGACCTCAAGGCCTTCATTCGTTTTCCGCATCAGCTTTACGCCGGCAATCCCTGCTGGGTCCCCAGCCTGACCGGGGATGAATGGAACACCCTGCGCCGGGACCGGAATCCCGCCTTCGAATTCTGCGAGGCGCGCTACTGGCTGGCAGTTCAGGACGGGCGCATCGTCGGCCGCATCGCCGCGATCCTCAACCGGCGACACATCGAAAAATGGGGCCAGAAATACCTGCGCTTCGGCTGGATCGACTTCATCGACGACCCGGCCGTCTCCGCGGCGCTGCTCGGGGCGGTCGAGGGCTGGGCCCGCGAGAAGGGACTGGAGGCCGTGCACGGTCCGCTGGGCTTCACCAACATGGACCATTCCGGCATGCTGGTGGAGGGCTTCGACGAGCTGGCCACCATGGCAACGATCTACAACCATCCGTATTATCCGCAGCACCTGGAGCGCCTGGGCTACGGCAAGGATACCGACTGGGTGGAATACGAAATCGCCGTCTCCCCGGAACCGAACGAGACCATCGCCCGCATCGCCGACCTGGCCCGCCGGCGCTACAAGCTGCAGCTGCTGCAGGCCAGGGACAAGTCCCAGCTCCTGCCGTACGCGCGCCAGCTCTTCCAGATCTACAATGCCGAATACCGCAACCTGTACAGCGCCGTCCCGCTGACCGAGGCCCAGGTGGAGCGAGCCATCCGGCAGTACATCGGCCTGCTCTCGCCCAGGTTCGTCCCGGTCGTCCTGGACGAGCACGGGCAGATGGTCGCCTTCGGCATCATCATGCCCTCGCTCTCGCGTGCCCTGCAAAAGTCAGGCGGGCGGCTCTTCCCGTTCGGCTTCCTGCACCTGATGCGGGCCCTGCGCCGCAACGACCGCGCCGACCTGTACCTGGTGGCGGTGAAGGGGGAATACCAGGGCAAGGGCGTCAACGCCATGCTCATCGACCATGTCCACCGCCTGTTCATCAAGATGGGCATCCGCCACATCGAAACCAATCCGGAACTGGAATGGAATGCCAACGTCCAGGGGCAGTGGAAGTATTATGAAAAACGCCAGCACAAACGCCGGCGCTGTTATCTCAAGAAACTCTCCGCTTGAGCAATAAAAAAACCCTCCTTCAAGGATACCGCATGGACCTCCTCGTCGATACCGCATGGACCTCCTCGTCAAAGAAGTCACCACCCGCAGGGAGCTGCAGGCCTTTATCCGTTTTCCCGTCAGCCTGTACCGCAGGAACCCCTTTTACGTCCCGGCCCTGTCCTTCGACGAACTGAACACCCTGCGCCGGGAGGTCAACCCGGCCTTCGAACACTGCGAAGCGCGCTACTGGCTGGCGGCCCGCGGCGGACAGATCGTCGGGCGGGTGGCGGGCATCCTCAACCGCAAACACATCGAGAAATGGGGCCAGAAATACCTGCGCTTCGGCTGGCTGGATTTCATCGACGACCCGGCCGTGTCCGCCGCGCTGATCGGCCAGGTGGAGGCCTGGGCCCGCGCGGAAGGGCTGGAGGCCGTCCACGGGCCGCTCGGCTTCACCGACCTCGACCGGGAGGGGATGCTGATCGATGGGTTCGACGAACTGGCCACCCTCTCGACCAATTACAACCATGCCTATTATCCCGTCCACATGGAACGCCTGGGCTATGCCAAGGACACGGACTGGGTGGAATACGAGATCGATGTCCCCGCCGAGCCGGACGCCAACATCGCCCGCATTGCCGACATCGCCCTGCGCCGCAACAAGCTCCAGCTGCTGAAGGCGCGCAACAAGAACGAACTCCTTCCCTATGCCGGCCAGCTCTTCGACCTGCTCGACGAAGCCTACGCGCACCTGTACGGCACGGTGCCGCTCACCCGCCGGCAGGTGGATGCCTACATCAAACAATACTTCGGCTTCGTCACCCCGGATTTCGTCCCGGTGGTGCTGGACGCGAACGGGCGCATGGTCGCCTTCGGGATCACCATGCCGTCCCTTTCGCATGCGCTGCAGCGCTCAGGCGGGCGTCTGTTCCCGTTCGGCTTCGTGCACCTGCTCAAGGCGCTCAGGAAGAACGACCGGGCGGACCTGTATCTGGTGGCCGTGCGCAAGGAGTACCAGAACAAGGGCGTCAACGCCATCCTGATGAACCAGATGAACCAGGTCTTCGTCCGCCTGGGGGTCCGGCGGGTCGAATCCAACCCGGAGCTGGAAACCAACGCCAACGTGCAGGGCCAGTGGAAATACTACCAGCGGCGGCAGCACAAGCGGCGCAGAGTGTTCATCAAGATGTTGCCTCCTTAATTCCCCCCCCCTGTCCTTCGGACATCCCCCCATTTTCGACCAACCCCGTCGAAAATGGGGGGACACAAGTCTGGCATAATACCAAGGTACGTTTACCAAATGGGAGCACACATCTCTCCTTTTTCCGCTTTTGGATTGGGAAGAGTGAGAACCTGATCAACCACCGCTAACATGTTCATACAAACCCACATAAATACAATTCCCAAAGCGAGCAAAAGTCTCCCTCCATTCCTGCTCTTGGAATGGGGGGACGGAAGGGGGGTTGAATGACCCACAGACGAACCACTCCCATAACCTTCCATCGTGCCCAACAACTCCGCCAGGAGATGACCGAAGCAGAATCCAAACTTTGGATCTTTCTGCGCGCCCACCGGGCGGATGGCGTTCATTTCCGCCGCCAGCACGCCATTGGCCCGTACATCACCGATTTCTGTGCTCCTCGTCAAAAACTCATCATCGAACTGGATGGCAGCCAACACATCGATCAGGAAGAATATGATACTGAGCGCACTGCCTATCTTGAAAGGTACGGCTACCGCGTTCTCCGCTTCTGGAATAGCGATGTGATGAACAATATCAATGGCGTGATGGGAATCATCCTGGAAGCCGTCCAGGAAAACGATCTGCATCTTTGAAGTCCCAACCCAAACCGGGATACTCATATCATGTCGCCTCCCCTTTCTATCCTCATCATCGGCGGCGGACCCGCCGGGCTGATGGCCGCCGAAACGCTCGCCCGCGGCGGTCTGCCCGTGCACCTGTACGACGCCATGCCGTCCGCCGGGCGCAAGTTCCTGGTGGCGGGCCGCGGCGGGCTGAACCTGACCCATGCCGAACCCTTCGAGCAGTTCGCCGCCCGCTACGGCGACCGCCGTCCGCAGATCGAACCGCTCCTGCGGGACTTCGGCCCGGAGCAGGTGCGCGCCCGGGCGGCGGGGCTGGGCGCGCGGGAGTGGGTCCAGCGACCGTAGCTACGACTTCGCGAAGCACCCTTCAGGGTCAGGCGTTCCTTCTCCACGGCAACGACGGAAGACGTTCCGACACGAGCGGATCTTGATCTCCACCAGGTATTCATTGGAGAAAACATGGACGTGAAAACGGAGGAAGAAAGATAGAACCCTGCAATTTGTTGTATAATCTTTTTACCGTAAGGGGGAACATACTACAGACCCAAGCCAGCCCCCACCAAACCACATTGTTCTACAGGAGGAAAAAATGACTGTCAAGTTCAATGTTGTGGAGCATGGCAACCCGTCCAACCTGGAAGCACCCAAGAAGTTCTACCCCTCCATCCAGTCGAGCGGACGCGTGAGCCTGCGCGAACTGGCCAGGCAGATCAGCGCCATTTCCACCGTTTCCAGCGCGGACACGATGGCCGTGCTCGAAGCCCTGCTGACCACCATCCCGCAGGAATTGAGCAAGGGCAATATCGTCGAGCTGGGCGACTTCGGCAACTTCTGGCTGAAAGCCAACGCCGAAGGCGCAGGCACCGCCGAGGCCGTGCGCGCCACCCAGATCAACACGCTCCTGCCGCGCTTCAACCCCGGCAGGGAATTCAAGAAGGTGCTCGCCGGCATCGAATTCGAAAAAGCATAACGCCCAAAAGAACAGCCTCCCGCAGGCCTGTCCTGAGCAAAGCGAAGGAACCCCTGCGGGAGGTCTTTAAAACCTTCCTTGACTCGATCCAGATCCTTCCTAGGAAGGACCGAGAACCTTCCTTGATTCGTTTTGGATGAGCGCATGAGCCTGCCGATCGGGCCAAAGGTCGGTGGAAAAAACAACCTCCGGGAAATCCTGGCCTTCCAGCCCACCCCGGCCTCCCATTTTTGGGTGATAGGACAAATCCTCCGCGCATGGTATCGTTGCACCCATCCGCTTGAACCGACATCTTCTCCGTGAGGAAGGCCACTCCCATGTCTCAAACCTTTCCCTGTTCCAACTGCGGCGCCACGCTGGAAACCAGCGGTACAGCCCGCACGATGAAATGCTCGTTCTGCAACGGCACTGCCGAGGTCCCCGAAAGTCTCTGGCAGGCCGCCGAGTCCGCCAAACAGGAAGTGGAGATCCAGCAGACGCAAAAGAAGTGGGGCAAATACCTGTTGATCTTCCTGGCGATCACCGTGGGCCTGCCCACCTGCCTGGGGCTGGTCGGCACGCTGGTCGCAACCCTGCTCGGTTTCGGCGGCGCGATCGTCGGCATCCTGGCGCCCTTCCTGGTCAAATGATGCCCCCCTTCCTTCTGCCATCCCCCCATTTCAAGAACCGATCCGGGGGGACACGTTAGGTTGGAACATTTGACTCTGTCCTCCCCATCCGCTATACTCCCCGCATGACCTCCCAGCCCTGGCTTTCCCGCTACGACCCCGGCGTGCCGGCGCACCTGGAGTACCCGTCCGTGCCGGTCTTCCATTTCCTGGACGAAGGTGCCCGGCTCTGCCCCGACCGGCCCTGCATCCTTTTCAAGGAGGTTAGCCTGACCTACCGGGAAGTCAGCGCACGGACGGAGCGGGCCGCCGCCGGTCTGATCGAGCTGGGCATCCGCCGCGGGGACCGGGTGGGGATCTTTCTGCCGAACTGCCCGGAGTTCATCCTGGCCTACTTTGCCATCCTGAAAGCCGGGGCGGCCGTGGTCGCCACCAACCCGCTCTACACCCCGCCGGAGATCGTCCACCAGGTCAACGATGCCGGCATCCGGACCCTGATCACCAACGACGCGCTCTACGAACGCGTCCAGGCTGCCCGCCCACAGACCGGCATCCGGCGGGTGATCGTGGCCGGGAACGGTGAAGTTCAACCCGGTGACATGAATTTCAAAGAGCTTTTCACCACAAAGGACACGAAGAGCACAAAGGAAAAAGACAATCCCGTGGAGACCTTTGTGCCCGTTGTGGTTAACCCTGATGATATTGCACTCCTCCAGTACACCGGGGGCACGACCGGCGTCGCCAAGGGTGCGGTCGCCCTGCACCGCAACCTGGTAGCCAACGCCCTGCAGTTCAAGGCCTGGATGTCCACGCTGGAAGAGGAGAAGGAAACCTTCCTGCTGGCCCTGCCGGTCTATCACATCTACGGCATGGTCTGCGGGATGCTGCTCGGCATGGCGCTGCGCGCCAGCCTGGCGGTCCTGCCCAACCCGCGCGACATCCCCGACCTGCTGGCGACGATCCAGACACGGCGCGTCACCTACTTCCCCGCCGCCCCGACGCTCTACAACGCCATCAACAACCACCCGGACGTGAACGACGGCAGGGTGGACCTGACCTCGATCAAGGCCTGCATCTCGGGGTCCGCGCCGCTGATGCAGCCGACCAAGGAAAAATTCGAGCGCCTGACCGGCGGCCGCATCGTGGAGGGCTACGGGCTGTCCGAGGCGCCGACCGCCACGCACTGCAACCCGCTCCAGGGCGAGAACCGCTTCGGGTCGATCGGCCTGCCGCTTCCGGACGTGGACGCCCGCATCGTGGACGTCAACGACGGCCGGACCGAACTACCGCCCGGCACGCCGGGGGAGCTGGTCCTGCGCAGCCCGCAGGTCATGCACGCCTATCACAACATGCCCGGCGAGACCGCCCTGGCCCTGCGCGATGGCTGGCTGTACACCGGCGACATCGCCCGCATGGATGCGGAAGGCTATTTCTACATCGTCGACCGGAAGAAGGAAATGATCAAGCCCGGCGGCATGGAAGTCTGGCCGCGCGAGGTCGAAGAGGTGCTGGCCGCCCACCCGAAGGTGGCCGAGGCGGCGGTCGCCGGCATCCCGGACGAATACCGCGGCGAGACGGTCAAGGCCTGGATCGTGCGCAAGCCTGGCGAGCGCCTGGAAGCGGCCGAGCTGGATGCCTGGTGCCGCCAGCGCCTGGCGCCCTTCAAGGTGCCGACGCAGTTCGAGTTCCGCGAACAGCTTCCCAGGTCGGCGGTCGGCAAGGTGCTGAAACGGGAATTGGTGAAATAAAGAGCGACCAGGTTTCTGACAGAAACCTGGTCGCTTTGTTTTTCTACGCTGGCTGCGGGGTGCCGCTCTTCTTGGGGGCCGGCGGCGGGAAGATCTTCTCGAACTCCTCGCGGGTCAGGGTTTCGACCTCGAGCAGTTTGCTGGCGACCTGATCCAGGTTGCCGCGGTGTTTCTTCAGGATGACCAGCGCCTGTTTGAAGGCCTCGTCGACCAGCTTGCGCACTTCCCGGTCGATCTGCTCGGCGACGGCTTCGGAATAATCGCGCTGCTCGGAGATCTCGCGGCCGAGGAAGATCAGTTCCTCCTTCTGACCGTAGACCATCGAACCGAGCTCGTCGCTCATCCCCAGCCGGGTGACCATGGCGCGTGCCATGCGGGTGACCTGCTCCAGGTCGTTGGAGGCGCCGGAGGTGATGTCGTCGAAGACCAGTTTCTCGGCGGCACGGCCGCCCAGGGCGCCGGCCAGCTGGGCCACCATCTTGCGGCGGGACATCAGGATGCGGTCGTCCTCCGGGCGGAACCAGGTCACGCCGCCGGCCTGGCCGCGGCTGACGATGGTGATCTTCTGCACCGGGTCGGCCTCGGGGATGGCGTTCATCACCACGGCATGGCCGGCCTCGTGGTAGGCGATGATGCGCTTCTCCTCGTCGCTGATCAGGCGGCTCTTGCGTTCCGGCCCCATGACCACGCGTTCGATGGCTTCTTCCAGTTCCGGCTGGCCGATGGACTTCTTGTTGCGCCGGGCGGCCAGGATGGCGGCCTCGTTGATCGTGTTCTCCAGGTCGGCGCCGACGAAACCGGGGGTGCCGCGGGCGATGCTGCCCAGGTCGACGACCGGTTCGAACGGCTTGCCGCGCGCATGCACCTTCAGGATGGCTTCCCGTCCGCGCATGTCCGGGCGGTCGAGGGTCACGCGCCGGTCGAAGCGGCCGGGGCGCAGCAGCGCCGGGTCGAGGATGTCCGGGCGGTTGGTGGCGGCGACAACGATCACGTTGGTGTCGGTGTCGAAACCGTCCATCTCGACCAGCATCTGGTTGAGGGTCTGCTCGCGCTCGTCGTGCGAGCCGCCCAGGCCGGCGCCGCGCTGGCGGCCCACGGCGTCGATCTCGTCGACGAAGACGATGCAGGGGCTGTGCCGCTTGGCCTGGTCGAACAGGTCACGCACGCGGCTGGCGCCCACGCCGACGAACATTTCCACGAATTCGGACCCGGAAATGGAGAAGAAGGGCACGCCGGCTTCGCCGGAGACCGCCTTGGCCAGCAGGGTCTTGCCCGTCCCGGGAGGCCCGACCAGCAGCACACCCTTGGGAATGCGCGCCCCGAGCTGGATGAACTTCTGCGGTTCCTTGAGGAACTCGACCACTTCCTTCAACTCTTCCTTGGACTCATCCACACCGGCGACGTCCGCAAAGGTGACCGTGGGGTGCTCGCCGCTGAACATGCGCGCCTTCGATTTGCCGAAGGCCATGGCGGCGTTGTTGCTGCCCTGCGCCTGGCGGAAGATGAACCAGAAGAGCACACCCAGCAGGATGACCGGCACGATGTAGGTGGCCAGGGTGAAGATCCCGGCCCAGGGGCTGGGCGGGGTGACCTCGATCTTGACCGCTTCCAGCTGGTCGGCAGTCACGCCCAGGGCGATCAACTGCGAGACCAGGGTCGTTTCCGGTTCCTTGCGGGCTTCCTGTTCGACCGAACCATTTTCTTCGCTGGTGGTCACCACTAAACTGTTGTCGTCCTTGACCACGATGCGGACGATCTCCCCGTTCTGCACCTTGCTGGCGACTTCGCTGATGGTCAGCGGGCCGTTGGCATCCGGCTGCTGCTTGATGTTGAAGTAGACCATCGCCACAATGGCAACAAAGAGGAGGAAGTAAATGATGTAGGACTGATTGCGTGAATTCACAGGGACCTCCTGTCCGAGCGAAAAGATTATACCAATCTATGCGGGCCTGTGCCAGAAACGGGGAATATCTTATATAAAGTTCTAATATATTGTCCGGGGGACGAATCGCGGCTGATTAGGGCTGGATCTCGTGTGCGGGCGGGAACGGGCGGCTGGATCCACGCCGCGCCCGGGGACGGCAGGGACCGGTCCCGCCCCGGCGCTGTCCCCTGGGAAGCATCATGATGAGTCATTCTTCGATCATTTCGTACCAATCTGAGAACGAGTCGCTCCTGCCTGGAGTGCGGACTTCGCCAAGCACCCTTTCGGGTGAGTCCGCGATCTACTGGCAGGGGGAAGCCTGCACTCCAATTTTCGGAGGTTGTGTGTTTGCTGGAAGCGTGCGGTTGAGGTGCGACTCGGGAGACCAGGCGGACAGGCTTTGTGGTAAACTTAATTGAGCAGGTGACAAATGGCCGAAAAAGAAGACAAGATCATCGTTTGCATCGAAGACGAACAGGAAATGATCGACCTGATCCGTCTGATCCTCAGCCGGCGCGGCTTCCAGGTGAAAGGCGCCAACGGCGGCAGGACAGGCCTCGATCTGGTCCGCAAGGAACCGCCCGACCTGGTCCTGCTCGATCTGATGATGCCGGACATGGACGGCTGGGAGGTCTACCAGCAGATGAAGGCCAACGAGGCCACGCGCGACATTCCGGTCATCGTGGTCACCGCCAAGGCGCAGAGCATCGACAAGGTGCTCGGCCTGCACATCGCCAAGGTGGACGATTACATCGCCAAACCCTTCAGTCCGCAGGAACTGTTGACCAGCGTGGACAACGTCCTGCAGAAGCACGAAACAGCCTGATCCGATGCCAAGCAGAACGGGGCGGCCACCCGCCCCGTTTCCTTATCCGCCGTGAAGACCATCCAGATCGTCGATCTCGATCATCCCCTCCCCTCCCCGCTGCAGGCGCGCTACTGCGATACGTTCCTGTGCCGGCTGCGCGGACTGATGTTCCGCGCGCAGCTCGACCCGCAGCAGGGCTTGCTGCTGGTGGAGAAGCGCGACAGCCGCATCGACACCGCCATCCACATGCTCTTCGTCTATATGGACCTGGCGGTGATCTGGATCAATGCGGACGGGATCGTGGTCGACAAGGTGCTCGCCCGCAGCTGGCGCCCGGCCTACACGCCGCGCCAGCCGGCCCGCTTCATCCTGGAGATCGTGCCCGGACGCCTGGACGAGTTCAGTCTCGGGGACCGGATCGAGTTCCGCGATGCGTAAATCCCTCCTCCTCGTGATCGCGCTCCTGCTTGCCGCCC